>Ga0123341_1000016_pt1 | contig 85309 bp, 65 predicted proteins | sample Turbeapinknodule_FD_89959 | JGI IMG/M metagenome (GOLD analysis project Ga0123341, IMG submission 89959) | Root nodule microbial communities of legume samples collected from Mexico - Turtle bean Mexico pink nodule | ecosystem: Host-associated > Plants > Roots > Nodule | place: Mexico: Nepantla...
CCGTTGCGGGCGCTCGCGGCCCGCTGCGGATCCGCCTGACCTTCGACGCCCAAGGCCGCATCGAGGTGACGAGCGCCGCCTTCGCGCCTCTGGCGCCCGATGCCACCTGGACCGTGCGCATCGCCGAGACCCGCCTTGATTCCGCCGATAAGCTGCTGCGCGTCAAAACCACGCGCCGCGCCGTCTACGAGGCCGCACGCGCCGAATATTCCTCGGCGCAAGCCGATGAAGTTATCCTGTTGAACGAGCGCGGCGAGGTCTGCGAGGGCACAATCACCTCCATCTTCCTGGATGACGGAACCGGCATTCTGCGCACTCCGCCGATCTCCTGCGGCCTGCTTGCCGGCGTGCTGCGCACCGAGCTCATCTGCGCGCGCAAGGCCCGCGTCAGCCGGCTGACGCTTGCCGATCTCGATGCCGGCGCGCTGTATATCGGCAACTCGCTGCGCGGCCTAATCCGCGCCAACCTTATCAGGAACTGAGCATGTTCATCCTCTCCCTCACCTATCTCAAATCCAATGACGAAGCCGACCGGCACATGGAGCCGCACATGGCCTGGGTGAATGAAGGTTATGCCAAGGGCTGGTTCCTCGCCTCCGGCCGCAAGGTGCCGCGCACCGGCGGCGCGATCTTCGCGATCGGCGACCGCACCACCATCGAGGCCTATGTCGCCGCCGATCCCTTCACCACCCACGGCGTCGCCGCTTACCACATCACCGAGCTTGCCGTGACGACGACGGTAGAAGGACTGGAAATCCTGAAGCGCTGAAATTTTTGCAGCAGGCCGGGCAGATTCTCGCCGCCATCTCGCCCGCCCGATATTTGAGCTTTCCCCCTCAACACTCTTTATTGTGACGCCGATTTGTGGTTAGAGCCGGTCACCTCGCAATTTCTGCGGCAATTTCAAAAGAATTCTTCGGGCTCTACGCCTTCGTCCTCTTCCACAGGAGAAAAGAATGACGGAACAGAACTATCCGGTATATGCCGAAATCACCGGTCCGATCGTGATGATCGGCTTTGGCTCCATCGGCCGCGGCACCCTGCCCCTGATCGAGCGCCATTTCAAATTCGACAAGAGCCGGATGGTCGTCATCGACCCGCGTGAAGAGCCCTCCGACATGGAGATCCTGAAGAAGCACGGCGTTCGCCACATCAAGGAATATGTCACCAAGGAAAATTACAAGGAACTGCTGAAGCCGCTGCTGACGGAAGGCGAGGGCCAGGGCTTCTGCGTCAACCTCTCGGTCGACACCTCCTCGCTCGACATTATCAAGCTCTGCCGCAAGCATGACGTACTCTACGTCGACACCGTCGTCGAACCCTGGCTCGGCTTCTATTTCGACAAAGGCATGAGCAATGCCGACCGCACCAACTATGCGCTGCGCGAAACCGTGCGCAAGGAAAGGCGAAGAACCCAGGCGGCGCTACTGCCGTTTCCACCTGCGGCGCCAATCCGGGCATGGTCTCCTGGTTCGTCAAGCAGGCACTCGTCAACCTTGCCAACGACACCGGCCTGAAGTTCGAGGAACCGGACCAGCACGATCGCGAAGGCTGGGCCAAGCTGATGAAGAAGCTCGGCGTCAAGGGCGTCCACATCGCCGAGCGCGACACCCAGCGCACGAAGCATCCGAAGCCGCTCAACGTCTTCTGGAATACCTGGTCCGTCGAAGGCTTCATCTCCGAAGGCCTGCAGCCGGCCGAACTCGGCTGGGGCACCCATGAAGAGTGGATGCCGAAGAACGCCAAGAAGCACAAGAAAGGCAACAAGGCGGCAATCTACCTGGAGCAGCCGGGCGCCAACACCCGCGTGCGCACCTGGTGCCCGACGCCCGGCCCGCAATATGGCTTCCTCGTCACCCACAACGAGTCGATCTCGATCGCCGATTTCTTCACCGTTCGCGACAAGGACGGCGAAGTGACCTTCCGCCCGACCTGCCATTATGCTTACCATCCGGCCAACGACGCCGTGCTGTCGCTGCATGAAATGTTCGGCAATGGCGGTACTGCCCAGCCGGTCCATCACGTTCTCGACGAGGACGAGTTGGAGGACGGCATCGACGAACTCGGCGTCCTGCTCTACGGCCATGAAAAGAATGCCTATTGGTATGGCTCGCGCCTGTCGCTCGAAGAAACGCGCCGCATCGCACCCTACCAGAACGCCACCGGCCTGCAGGTCACATCAGCCGTTCTCGCCGGCATGGTCTGGGCGCTGGAAAACCCGACTGCCGGCATCGTCGAGGCCGACGAAATCGATTACAAGCGCTGCCTCGAAGTGCAGATGCCCTATCTCGGCCCGGTCGAGGGACATTACACCGAATGGACCCCACTCGACGGCCGCCCGGGCCTCTTCCCGGAAGAGATCGACACCAAGGATCCATGGCAGTTCAAGAACATTCTTGTTCGCTAAGATCGCTGGCGCAACCCTGAAGATGCCCGCCGTAAGGCGGGCATTTTTGTAACGCCGGCTGTCTAAATGCCGCTCGTCGCCCCTCCAAGGCTTGCCTTCGCGGCGGGCGCGCGCCATGTTTTGCGCGAACTTGGCGGGTGTCCGCCGCGCCGATTCGCCGGGAGAAGCCTTATGAAAATCAGAACTGCTCTTGTTCTTGTCGGTGCAGCGGCCACTCTTGCCGCTTGCGTTTCATCAGGACCGCAACAGCGACCGATCGCGGTCGCGCCGCCTGCAACAAATTCTGTTGAAGGCGAATGGACGGATGCCAACGGCTTGACCTCCGCCTTCACCAATGGACAATTCGTAACCCGCACCAGCGACGGAACGAACACGCAGATGGCGTCGGGAACATATACAACAACCCCCGACGGGATCATTCAGATAAACCTTTACTCGAATGTTAAGCGGACGACTTCCCTGGTTAATTGCGCCATGAGCGGCACGAGCCAGCTGAATTGTACGACTGCAGCGAATTCGCAGTTCACGCTTACACGTCGTTTGTAATGCTTCAATATGGCCCTGCAAAAGCTCCCACTCGGGAGCTTTTTGTATTGCGGGCTCTTGGAAAGCGCAGCAGCAAACCCAGCTTCCCTCTTGCGACTATGCGTCGTTTGTTGAAACATCGGCACGCGGGAAACCGCCTGACACCACGTTAGGGATCGGCGAGGATCAGGGGGATCTTTCGCCTCAATCAGGAGAACAGGGATGACGAAGTCTTTCAGCTTCGGTCTTTTGACCGCGTCCATGCTGGCGCTGAGCGCGGGCGCCGCCTTTGCGGATTACGAACTCAATATTCTTCATATCAACGATTTCCATTCGCGCATCGAATCGATCAACAAGTTCGACTCCACCTGCTCGGCCGAAGAGGAAGGCAAGAATGAATGCTTCGGCGGTGCTGCCCGCCTGAAGACCGCGATCGACCAGCGCCGTCAGGCGCTATCCGGCAAGAACGTTCTCCTGCTGAATGCCGGCGACAATTTCCAGGGCTCGCTGTTCTACACGACCTACAAGGGCGCCGCCGAAGCCGAATTCCTGAACCTGATGAAGTTCGACGCCATGACCGTCGGCAACCATGAATTCGACGACAGCGAGGACGGGCTTGCGACTTTCCTCGACAAGGTGCAATTCCCCGTCGTGACGGCAAACGTCAAGGCAACGGCCGCCTCCAAGCTCGGCGACCGCATCAAGCCGTCGCTGGTGCTGAATGTTGGCGGCCAGAAGATCGGCATCGTTGGCGCCGTGACCAACGATACGGCAGAACTTTCCTCCCCCGGCCCGAACGTCACGATCGCTGATGACGTCCAGACGATTACGTCAGCCGTTCAGGATCTGAAGGGCCAGGGCGTCAACAAGATCATCGCGCTCACCCATGTCGGTTATCCCCGCGATCTCGCTCTGATCGCCAAGATTCCGGACGTCGATGTCGTCGTCGGCGGCCACTCCCATAGCCTGCTCTCCAACACCGATCCGAAAGCTGAAGGCCCTTACCCGACGATGGTCGACAATCCGGGCGGCTACAAGGTGCCGGTCGTCCAGGCCGCCTCCTACAGCAAATATCTCGGCGATCTCACCGTCAATTTCGACGATAACGGCGTCGTCAAGGATGCCAAGGGCGATCCCATCCTGATCGATTCCACCTTCACGCCCGATCCGGCTGTCATTGCCCGCATCGCCGAACTGGCTAAACCGATCGAGGAACTGCGCAAGAAGGTCATCGGCAGCTCCGAAACCCCGATCGAGGGCGACCGCAAGGTCTGCCGCGTCAAGGAATGTTCGATGGGCAATTTGGTGGCCGACGCGATGCTCGATCGCACCAAGAACCAGGGCGTTACCATCGCCGTCCAGAACGGCGGCGGCCTGCGCGCCTCGATCGACGGCGGCGAGGTCACCCAGGGCGAGGTCATCACCGTCCTGCCTTTCCAGAACACGCTCGCAACGTTCGAGCTGACCGGTGCCGATGTCGTCAAGGCGCTCGAAAACGGCGTCAGCCAGATCGACCAGGGCGCCGGCCGCTTCCCGCAGGTCGCCGGCCTCAAATTTTCCTTCGATCAGTCCAAGCCTGTCGGCAGCCGCGTGACCGATGTCCAAGTGAAGGATGGCGACAACTTCGTTCCGATCGCTCCGGCCAAGAGCTATAAGATCGCCACCAACAACTTCATGCGCTCAGGCGGCGACGGCTACTCGATCTTCAAGGAAGGCCAGAACGCCTATGACTTCGGCCCGGATCTTGCCGATGTGACCGCCGGATATCTGGCCGCCCATTCGCCCTACAAGCCCTATACCGATGGCCGCGTCACAGAAATCGGTGCAACCGTAGCACAGGCGCCCGCTGCCGAACCGGCTGCTCCTGCGCCGTCAGCACGCGCACCGACAAGCGAAGTTGCTCCCGCTCCTGCGGCACCAGCCGCTCCCGCACCGGCCGCCGAGCCTGCCCCTGCCCCGGCCTCGCCGGCAGCACCCGCGCCTGCTGCGGAGCCGACACCGGCGCCGGCAGCTTCCGCCCCTGCCGCAACGACGCCTTCCACCCACGTCATCGCCGCTGGCGACACCTTCTGGGATCTCGCCGTGACCTTCTATGGCGACGGCACGTTATGGCGGAAGCTTTCGGAGGCCAACGGCAGCCCGAACCCGCGTCACCTGACGGTCGGCAAGGAGATCGAGGTCCCCGCCAAGTAAGACGATTTGTCCCGATGCCACTCGCCGGTCCGGGCTTTCCCGGGCCGGCTTTTCTTTCTATAGGGTGAACCACGATCTCCAAGCTGCGTATGAGCCGACGAGACAGAAGAGCGTTGGGGCCAGAATGACAGCAGATATTTCACTTCGCCCGGCAGACCATCCGGCCGTCAAGTCAGGCAAGGTCGGCGTCCTGCTGGTCAATCTCGGCACGCCCGATGGCACCGACTACACGTCGATGCGCCGCTATCTCCGGGAATTCCTGACCGATCGCCGCGTCATCGAATGGTCGCCGTGGAAGTGGTATCCGATCCTGTTCGGCATCGTGCTCAACACCCGCCCACAGAAGGTCGGCAAGGCCTACGAGCTGATCTGGAACAAGGAGAAGAACGAGAGTTACCTCCGCACCTACACCCGCAACCAGTCGGAGCGGATGGCCGAACGCCTGAGCGATCTTGATCACGTCAAGGTCGACTGGGCAATGCGCTACGGCACGCCGTCGATCGCCTCGCGCATCGAGGCGCTGAAGCAAGAGGGCTGCGATCGTATCGTTCTCTTCCCGCTCTATCCGCAATATGCGGCAGCAACGACCGCCACCGTCAACGACAAGGCCTTCCAGAAGCTGCTCTCGATGCGCTGGCAGCCGGCGCTACGCACCGTACCCGACTATCATGACGACGAGGCCTATATCGAGGCTCTCGCAAAGTCCGTCGAGAAGCATCTTGCGACGCTCGACTGGCAGCCGGAAATGCTGCTCGCCTCCTTCCACGGCATTCCGATGTCGTACTTCAAGCAGGGCGATCCCTACTACTGTCAGTGCCAGAAGACCGGCCGGCTGCTGCGCGAGCGGCTGGGGCTCACCAAGGAAAACTTCATGGTCACCTTCCAGTCCCGCTTCGGGCCCGAGGAATGGCTGCAGCCCTACACCGACAAGACGGTGGAAAGCCTCGCCAAGAACGGCATCAAGCGCATTGCCGTCATCAATCCCGGTTTCGTCTCCGACTGTCTGGAAACGCTGGAAGAGATCGCCGAACAGGCGGCCCATTCCTTCCACGAGAATGGCGGCGAGAAGTTCGCCCATATCCCCTGCCTCAACGACGGCGAGGACGGCATGAAGGTGCTGGAAAAGGTCGTTCGCCGCGAATTGCAGGGCTGGATCTGAGGGCCCTTCCCGGAAACGGCGCCCACCGGGTCTCCCGAAAAATCCTACGGACACCCAACCATTCATTCACTTGGAGGTTGTGCATCCGGAGGTCATTTCTTCCTCGCCAATAACATGCTAACTCACCACATCAGTGTATAGGCGCATGCGCCGTTGGGAGGGGTTTTTCATGCTGTTCGGCGGCTTCGACATTGTCGTAATCGTGCTGGTTATCTTCGTCATCCTGGTGCTCTTTGCCGGCATCAAGACCGTGCCGCAGGGCTATCGCTATACGATCGAGCGCTTCGGCCGTTATACCCGCACGCTGGAGCCTGGCCTTAATCTCATCACCCCCTTCATCGAGCGCGTCGGCGCCCGGTTGAACGTGATGGAGCAGGTGCTGAACGTCCCCACCCAGGAGGTGATCACCAAGGACAATGCCTCGGTTTCGGCCGATGCCGTCGCCTTCTATCAGGTGTTGAACGCCGCCCAATCCGCCTATCAGGTTGCCAACCTCGAAAACGCCATCCTCAATCTGACCATGACCAATATCCGCTCGGTCATGGGCTCGATGGATCTCGACGAACTGCTCTCCAACCGCGATGCGATCAACGACCGGCTGCTGCGCGTCGTTGACGAAGCCGTGCAGCCCTGGGGCATCAAGGTCACCCGCGTCGAAATCAAGGACATCCAGCCGCCGCGCGATCTCGTCGATGCGATGGCCCGGCAGATGAAGGCCGAGCGCGAGAAACGCGCCCAGGTGCTGGAGGCCGAAGGCTCGCGCAACGCGCAGATTCTCAGGGCCGAAGGCGCCAAGCAATCCGCCATCCTGCAGGCCGAAGGCCAGCGCGAGGCCGCCTTCCGCAATGCCGAAGCCCGCGAGCGCCTGGCCGAGGCCGAAGCCAAGGCGACGAAGATGGTTTCCGAAGCGATTGCCGCCGGCGACATTCAGGCGATCAACTATTTCGTCGCCCAGAAATACACCGAGGCACTGACCTCGATCGGTTCGGCATCCAATTCCAAGATCGTGCTGATGCCGATGGAAGCCTCTTCCATCCTGAGCTCGCTCGGCGGCATCGGCGCCATTGCCCGCGAAGTGTTCGGCGATGCCGGCAACGGTCCAACCTCTCCGCCGCTGCCACCGCGTCCCCGCCCCGCCCCGGTCCGGACGACGCCGCCGATCAATCCGCCGAACCCCAACCCCTTCAACCCTGATCCGGAGCGGTAAGCCATGCTGGCGAAGATCGTTGCCGAACTCGGTCCGTGGAGCTGGTGGGTCGCAGGCTTGGTGTTGCTCGCCGCCGAAATGATCGTGCCCGGCTTCTTCCTGGTCTGGATCGGCCTTGCCGCCCTGATTGTCGGAGCGCTGTCACTCATCTTCTGGGACAGCGCCTTCTGGGTCTGGGAATTGCAGGCGATCCTTTTTGCGCTGCTCGCCGTCGCCACGACCTTCGCCGGTCGCCGGCTGACGCTGCGCAATTCGACGACCGACGAGCCCTTCCTCAATCAGCGCGGTGCGAGCCTCGTCGGCCGCACGGCGACGCTGCACGAGCCGATCCGCGAGGGCCGCGGCCGCATCCGCCTCGACGATACGCTATGGCAGGTGATGGGACCCGACCTGCCGGCGGGAACCCAGGTGAAGGTGGTGTCGAGCAACGGCCGCGACCTGACAGTCGAGCCCGTCTGATCAAATGACTCTGATCAGGCGACGCCGATCCGCAGCAGATCGTGGAAATGCACCAGCCCGACCGGCCTGTTGTCGTCGTCGATGACGATCAGCGCGCCGATGTGATGCTGGTTAAGTAGCGCCAGCGCGGCGGTCGCCAGCACCGTCGGCTTCACCGTCTTCGGCGTCTTGGTCATGATGTCGTCGACGGCAAGCACGGCAAGATTGCGCGACAGATTGCGCGCCATATCGCCTTCGGTGACGATACCGCAGAGCCGCCCATCCTCATCGAGCACGCCGACGCAGCCGAAATGTTTGCGCGACAGCACCGTGACCGCCTCCGGCATCGGTGTGCCCTTGGCAACGAGCGGCAGCTTCTCACCGGTATGCATGATATCGGCGACATGCATCAGGCTCGCGCCGAGTTTTCCACCGGGATGGAAGACGTGGAAATCGGTGGCGGAAAAGCCCCGCGCTTCGAGCAGCGCCACTGCCAGCGCGTCGCCGATCGCAAGCTGCATAATAGCCGAGGTTGTAGGCGCCAAGCCGTGCGGGCAAGCTTCCGTTTCCTTTGGCAGCTTCAATACGATATCGGCAGCTAGGCCGAGGCTCGATTCCTCAGCATAGGTAATAGCGATCAGGGGAATGGAAAAGCGCCTCGAATAGGAGAGGATCGCCTTCAGTTCTTGCGCCTGCCCGCTCCAGGAAACGGCGATGATTGCATCACCTTGGCCGATCATGCCGAGATCGCCGTGATTAGCCTCGGCCGCATGCACGAAGAATGCGGGCGTGCCCGTTGAAGCAAGGGTTGCGGCAATCTTAACGCCGATGTGCCCGCTTTTACCGACTCCGGTGACGATGACACGCCCAGTGATGTCGCCTATGACTTCGACAGCGCGGGTGAAGGGACCGGCCAATCCATTATCGAAGGCCTGTTCGAGCGCTTCAAGACCGCGTCTTTCGATCTCTATCGTGCGTTTTGCCGATTCGAGCACGCTGTTTTCGACGAGGTTTATCGCTCTTCTGTTCATGAAAATGCGTTAGACCTTTTCACTTTCCAAGTCCACCCCGCACTCTTTCCGAAATGTGAATGGCGCCCGTCGTCGGCAACGAATGATTAACCACGAGGCTTTACCTTTGGGTAAGAACCGAAAGCATGTCAGGCGCGAATTGCATGGGCCAACCAAAACAGACGAGCAGTGTGACGCCGCTCCGCGCCATGAGCCGTGCCGTCTCTTTTGCTGCGCTCAGTTGCTTGCTTCTCGGCCAGACGGCAGCCTTCGCTCAGTCCGTTTCGCAGCCGGCAACGACGGCAGACGGCCGCTCTGCCGCGTCCCAGGACAATCGCACGACGAACAATCCAGCCGCTTTCGACGCCGAGACGGACGACCCCGCCGTTCCCACGGCAAACGGCACGACCGCGAATGCGGACGATGCCCAACGGCCTGCCATAGCGGACGCGCAATCCGGCGACGACATTACCGGCTCCATCCTCGATGACGACATCCGCCGGCTGAACACCCGGGAAGCGCCGATCGACGAGGCGCTGCCGCGCCGCAGGGCTGCTGAAAGCGCCTCGACGGCGGAAACGCCGGGCATTCCGATCGGCACCTTCGTGCTCCGCCCGAGCGTGACCCAGAGCATCAATACCGAGACCACCAAGGACGGCGATACCAGCGAGCATCGCGCCTTTCTCGAAACCGATACAGCCGCGACGCTCACCTCCGACTGGGGCCGGCACCAGCTGACGGTCACCTCGGAAGGCGCCTGGCAGAAGAATATCAGCGGCGAGGGCGAAGAGCAGCCGTCCCTGAAGATCAACGGCGACCTCAGGCTGGATCTTTCCAACGATACGGTCGCGCACCTCACCGCCGGTTACAATTTCTACCGGGAAGATACGGACGATCCCGACGCCATTGCCGACGCCACCCAGCAGTCCGATGTACAGGAATTTACCGCCGGCGCCTCCGTCCAACACGATTTCGGCATCCTGCGCGGCACGACGGCACTGGCGCTGAGCCGCTCGATCTATTCCGACGCCACGCTTTCGAACGGCACGACCGTGACCTTGAGCGACCGCGACCAGACGACGGGCACGCTGCGCGGCCGCGTCGGCTACGAGCTGTCCCCCGCGCTCATCCCCTTCATCGAAGCCACGATCGGCCGTACCCTCTATGACGAAACGCGCGACTCCGCCGGTTACGAGCGCTCCGGCCATAGCTATGGCGCCAAGGCCGGCGTCGAGGTCGATCTCGGCGAAAAGCTGAAGGGTGAAGTCGGCGTCGGCTACGCGATGGCGGATTTCGAAGACAGCCGGCTGTCGTCGATCGACACCGCTACCCTCGATGCAAGCCTGCTCTGGTCGCCGATCCGCGGCACCGACGTCAATTTCGACCTGCAGACAAGCATCCAGCCCTCGACCACGGCGGGTGAGAGCGGCTACGTCTCGCACGCGCTGACGACGACGGTCACCCACCAGCTGCGCGACAATCTGGTGGGCACGATGATCGGCGGCGTCATATGGCGCGATTATCAGACTGACAGCACCATCAACGACGAACTCGTTTATACCGCGGCGACCGGCCTGACCTGGAATATCAACCGTTATCTCGATCTGACCAGCACGCTCGGCTACGAGCTGACCACCCGCAAGGACGGCGACGACTCGCAGCAATTCCGCGCCGGTGTCGGCCTCAAGCTGAAACGCTAGATCGCCGCGCATCCGGGAGGATACGCGGCGATCTGTCATTGCATGCTTTTTGGAAATCTTACCTCAGGCTGGCAAGCAATTCCTTGAAGCCGCCTTCAACGGTCGGGCGGATATCGGCGCGTTCAAGGGCGTAGGCGACATTCGCCAGAATGAAGCCGTCCTTGGCGCCGCAGTCATAGGTCGTGCCGCGGAAGTGATACCCAGCGAAATCCTGCTCTTTCAGCAGCTTCAGCATGCCGTCGGTGAGCTGGATCTCGTTGCCGGCGCCGCGTTCCTGGGTTTCGAGAATCCCGAAAATCTCCGGCTGCAGGATGTAGCGGCCGTTGATGAAGAAATTGGAAGGCGCCGTCCCCTTGGCGGGTTTTTCCACCATGCCGGTGATGCGGAAACCCTCGCCGATCGCCTCGCCGACGCCGACGATGCCGTATTTATGCGCTTGGTCGGGCGCACATTCCTCGACGGCGATGATATTACCGCCGCTCTGGCCGTAAAGGTCGATCATGCCCTTCATGCAGCCCTTGTCGCCCTTCATGATCATATCCGGCAGCAGCAGTGCGAAGGGCTCGTCGCCGACGATCTCGCGCGCGCACCAGACAGCATGACCGAGGCCGAGCGGCTCCTGCTGGCGGGTGAAGCTCACTGTACCGGCCTTCGGCAGCTGCTGGGCGAGAAGGGTGATCTCAGCCTTCTTGGCTCGCTCGCGCAGTGTCTGCTCCAGCTCGAAATGAATATCGAAATAATCTTCGATGACGTGCTTGTTGCGTCCGGTGACGAAGACCAGATGTTCGATCCCTGCTTCGATCGCCTCATCGACGACATATTGAATGATCGGCTTGTCGACGACGGTCAACATTTCCTTCGGAACAGCCTTTGTTGCCGGCAGGAACCGCGTCCCCAACCCGGCCACCGGAAATACTGCTTTACGAACTTTGTTGTGTTGAGCCACACCGGCCTCCTGCTTCGACATATCGCTTTGGAAATAGGGCTTTTTACCCTTAACTAGTATAGAATTGCTACTGTTTTGCAATGGTGACCGCAGCCGATCACCATGGTAAAGAATTTGTTGACTCCGTTCCTGTAGTCTTGGTTCTGGCGCGGACATGATGCCTCGCTGTCCCAAAAACTGAAGATGACGGATACGACTGTCGATGACCCAGAATCACAAAAACTCCCTTCGTGGTCTTGCTCTCGCCCTCGTTGTCGCCGTCCAGGTTGGACTGGTCCCCGACAACGCGAGAGCTGATTCCCGGTTCCAGAAATGGATCGCGGATTTTTACCAAACAGCCGCTCAGAGTGGCATCAGTAAGGCAACCTATCAAAAGGCCTTTTCCGGGGTGACCGAGCCCGATCCCACCGTGCTCGAAAAAGCGGCCTATCAGCCGGAATTCACCTCGAAGATCTGGGACTACGTCGATTCGCGCGTCAATCCCTATACAGTGAAGATCGGCCGCGAGATGGCCGTCAAGCACGCAAGGACGCTCGCTGCAATCGAGCAGCGATTCGGCGTCGACAAGACCATTCTGCTCGCCATCTGGTCGATGGAATCGAATTACGGAGCGATCCTCGACAAGGATGACCGGCTGCACTACGTGCCGCGCGCGCTGGCAACGCTTGGCTATGCCGATCCGAGCCGCGCCAAGTTCGCCAAGAAGCAGCTGGTCGCCGCGCTGAAAATCCTGCAGAACGGCGACGTGCCGGCACGCGAGATGACCGGCTCCTGGGCCGGCGCCATGGGCCACACCCAGTTCATTCCGACAAGCTACCTGCTTTATGCCGTCGATGCCGACGGCAACGGCCATCGCGACATCTGGAACTCGGTGCCCGATGCGCTGGCGACCTCGGCCAATCTCCTGATGAAGAACGGCTGGGATACCGGCAAGACCTGGGGCTACGAGGTTGTCGTTCCCGCTGCAGCAGCCAAGCAGGTCGGCAAGACCCATACCCTCGCCCAATGGGCAGCCCTTGGCCTGACCCGCCCGAATGGCAAAGCCTTCCGCGAGAGCGGTACCAAGGCCGTGCTGAAGATGCCAGCCGGGTCCAGTGGCCCGGGTTTCCTGATGACCGCCAACTTCTTCACCATCAAGAACTACAATGCGTCGGACAGTTATGCACTTGCAGTCGGCCTGCTTGCCGATCAGATCGCCGGCTACGGCGGCATGCAGCAGCGCTGGCCGCGCCCGGATGGCGCCCTCGACATCACCGAGAAATTCGAGCTGCAGACTCGTCTGAAAACGCTCGGCTACTACAATGGCGAGGTCGACGGCAATTTCGGCTCGGGTTCGAAGGCGGCAATATCAGCGGTGCAGTCGCGCATCGGCATGCAGCCGGACGGAGAGCCCTCATTGCCGCTTCTGAACGCACTTCGTCGCTAGCACATCGGCCCGAATATTGAATCGATTTTCTCAAAGAATGATGCGTATATTCAAAGTGTTAGAGGGCCGTTTGTCTGGACGAACTCACGGCGCTCCGGCCAAAACCAAGCTCTGATTGGAAGCGGCAGAACCGTGACCTACATAGTAGCGGGAGTGGACGCTGGCCTACCCCGCGTGCAAGATGCCGGCAGATGCGGAACTGCCCATGACGAAGAAAACAGATCGGACCTCAATCCGTCGGCTTGTGCTCGCCCTGGCGGCGGCTTCGCTATGCTTCGGCGCTGTCGCGCCGGTGCATATCGCCGAAGCTCAGGAGCAGCGCTACCAGCGCCGTTCGATCCTCGATTTCTTCCTCGGCCGACGCTACCTCGATGATAGTCCTCAGACTCCCGACGCACCGCAGCCGAGGCGTCAGCAGCGCAAGAAACCGCCCGCGCCGAAAGCCGTGGTCAATACCCGCACCGCGCCACCGATTCGCGCGCCCGTGCAGGAGGAGCCGGCGGTGCAGAAGCTCGGCGATGCCAAGAAGATTCTGATCGTCGGCGATTTCATGGCCAGCGGCCTCGGCGACGGTCTGACCGCCGCCTTCGAGACCTCGCCGGGGGTCGTCGTCGAAGCCCGCGGCAATGTCTCATCGGGTCTCGTCCGCGACGATTATTACAATTGGCCGGAGCAGCTGCCGCCGATGATCGACGAGCTGAAGCCGGCAATGGTCGTCGTCATGATCGGCGCCAACGACCGCCAGCAGATGGTGACCGATACCGCCAAGGAGAAGTTCCGCACCGACGGCTGGTTTAGCGAATACCGGCACCGTGTTCTTTCTTTCGGCAAGGAGATCACCGACCGCAAGATTCCGCTGCTCTGGGTCGGCCTTCCCGCCTTCGAATCCGATCAGATGACGGCAGATGCCGTGCAGATGAACCAGCTTTACCGCAACCAGGTCGAAAGCATCGGCGGCGAATTTGTCGACATCTGGGATGGTTTCGTCGATGAAAACGGCAACTTCATCGTCACCGGCTCGGATGTGAACGGCCAGCAGGTGCGCCTGCGCACCTCCGATGGCATCAACCTGACGCAGGCCGGCCGACGCAAGCTTGCCTTTTATGTGGAAAAACCGGCGCGACGTCTTCTCGGCACGCAGGCAAGCCCCGATTTGGTCCGCCTCGACTCCAGCAGTCTCCCCGGTCTCGGCCTTCCCACCAATCCGGTCGAACATACCGTGCCGATCAGCCTCTCCGATCCTAATCTCGACGGCGGCGCCGAGCTTCTCGGAGCCCGGCCCCCGCCGATGGTTTTGACGCGGTCGCCGCGCGATCTCCTGGTCGAGCAGGGCGAAATGACGCCGCCCCCTCCCGGCCGCGTCGATGACTACCGCCTGCCGGCAGCCAAGACGCCGGCCGAAGTCTCGGTCAAATGAGAAGGCCGCGCAAGACGGCCTTCCCGTAGGGGCAAATGCCTTTCGAAACGACAAATGATGTGTTCATCGTGGACCGAATTGCCTCGCGGCAAGCAGTCGCATCAGCCTGTAATCCCAAAATTGGATTTGATTTTCGCAGGCGCGGCACCTGATAATAAACTCCGCCCGGAGAGGCGGAGTCTCTATCTTCACATCTCCATACGACGGGCCATCAATTCGGCAGAACGGTGGAGCCCATCAACGCCTCGTCGATGGCACGTGCCGCCTGGCGGCCTTCGCGGATCGCCCAGACCACCAGCGACTGGCCGCGGCGCACGTCGCCCGCTGTCCAGAACTTGTCGACCGAAGTCTTGTAGTCACGGTCGTTGGCGACGACATTGGTCGAGCCGCGCTTGTCGGTGTTGAGCGTCAGCTTTCCCTCGAGTTCCTTCAGCACGCTTGTCGTGAACGGGCCGCGGAAACCGATGGCGATGAAGGCGAGATCGGCGCGGATGACGAATTCCGTGCCCGGAACCGGCCGCCGGCGCTCGTCGACCTCGCAGCACTTGACCCCGGTCAGCACGCCGTCTTCGCCGACGAATTCGAGTGTCGCCACCTGGAATTCGCGCACGGCGCCCTCGGCCTGTGAGGAGGAGGTGCGCATCTTCGTCGCCCAGAAGGGCCAGACGGCAAGCTTGTCTTCCTTCTCAGGCGGCTGCGGCCGGATGTCGAGCTGAGTGACCTTGACGGCTCCCTGGCGGAACGCCGTGCCGACGCAGTCCGAAGCCGTATCGCCGCCGCCGACGACGACGATGTGTTTGGCGCCGGCAAGGATCGGATCCGACGGCCAGCCGACGCTGTCGATGTTCTCGCGCCCAACGCGGCGGTTCTGCTGAACCAGATAAGGCATCGCATCGTGCACACCGGCAAGGTCGGTACCCGGAATGCCGGCCTCGCGCGGCGTCTCGGAACCGCCGCAATAGAGGACGGCGTCGTGATCGGCGAGCAGTTGCTCGACCTTGATGTCGACGCCGACATTGGCGCCGCAATGGAAAGTGACGCCCTCGCCCTTCATCTGCTCAACGCGGCGGTCGATGAAGTTCTTCTCCATCTTGAAGTCGGGAATGCCATAACGCAGCAGGCCGCCCGGCTTGGTCTCGCGCTCATAGACATGCACCTCGTGGCCGGCCCGGCCGAGCTGCTGGGCAGCCGCCATGCCGGCGGGGCCTGAGCCGATCACCGCGACCTTCTTGCCGGTATGGACCGTGGCCGGCTGCGGCCGGATGAAGCCGAGCTCATAGGCCTTGTCGGCGATCGCCTGTTCGACCGTCTTGATGGCGACCGGCGCATCCTCGAGGTTCAGCGTACAGGCTTCCTCGCAGGGCGCCGGGCAGACGCGGCCGGTGAACTCCGGGAAGTTGTTGGTCGAATGCAGGTTCTGGATCGCCGCTTCCCAGTTGTTGTTGTAGACGAGGTCGTTCCAGTCGGGGATCTGGTTGTGAACAGGGCAGCCCGTGGGGCCGTGACAATAGGGGATGCCACAGTCCATGCAGCGCGCAGCCTGTTTCTGCACTTCCGGGTCCGACATCGGGATCGTGAACTCGCGGAAATGGCGGATACGATCCGACGCCGGCTGGTACTTCGCCACTTGCCGGTCGATTTCCAGAAACCCTGTTACCTTACCCATATCTTCGTCCCTTACCCTCATGACCGCCTCACCGCAGCCAATCTGTCTATCGTCAGTCCCGGTATCCCGAGCGAGTTGCTTATCTTGACCGCCATAGATCATATCCCTTGCAAGACATCCGTGTGATCTGGCCGGCCTTCGCTGTCGGTGTCACACGGGTCATCGAGATATTCGCCATCCGTCACATCAGTCAGCAGGTGACGGATGTCCTGGTGCAATCATTCCGCGGCGATGCCCATCCGGCTGCGTTCCATTTCCTCGAGCGCACGTCGGTATTCCACAGGCATGACCTTGCGGAACTTCGGGCGGTAGTCGGCCCAGCTGTCGAGGATCTGCTTGGCGCGGGTGGAGCCCGTATAGTGCAGATGGTTGGAGATCAGCTGGTAGAGGCGCTCCTCGTCATGGCGGGTCATGTCGCCCGAGACGTCGACGCGTCCCTTGTGCATGAGATCGCCGCCGTGATGATGCAGCTTCTCCAGCATGTCATCCTCCTCGGGCACCGGCTCGAGTTCGACCATGGCCATGTTGCAGCGGCTGGCGAAATCGCCGGTTTCGTCGAGCACATAGGCGACACCGCCGGACATGCCGGCCGCGAAGTTGCGGCCCGTGGCGCCGAGCACGACGACGACGCCGCCGGTCATGTATTCGCAGCCATGGTCGCCGACACCTTCGACGATTGCGATCGCACCCGAATTGCGCACGGCGAAACGTTCGCCCGCCACGCCGCGGAAATAGCATTCGCCCTCAGTCGCACCGTAAAGCACGGTGTTGCCGACGATGATCGAGTTTTCAGCGACGATCCGCGAATTCTCCGGCGGCCGGATGATGATCTTGCCGCCCGAAAGCCCCTTGCCGACATAGTCGTTGCCGTCGCCGATAAGGTTGAAAGTGACGCCGCGCGCCAGGAACGCGCCGAAGCTCTGGCCTGCCGTGCCGCGAAGCGTCACATTGATCGTGTCTTCCTTCAGCCCGCGGTGGCGATAACGCTTGGCGACCTCGCCGGAAAGCATCGCGCCCACCGAACGGTCGACGTTCTTGATGCCGACCTCGAAGGCAACGGGTGTCTTGGCGGTCAGTGCCGGCTGCGCCTGCTCGATCAGCACGCGGTCGAGAATATCGTCGATGGGGTGCTTCTGCCGGATCGTCCAGAAGGTCTCCTCCTTGGGGGCGTCGACCTTGTGGAAGATGCGGCTGAAGTCGAGGCCCTTGGTCTTCCAGTGCGACAGCATCTCGTCCTTCTCGAGCAGCTCCGAAGCGCCGATGATCTCGTCGAGCCGGGTGAACCCGAGCGAGGCGAGGATTTCGCGCACTTCATTGGCGACGAAGAAGAAGTAGTTGATGACGTGCTCCGGCGCGCCCTTGAAGCGCTTGCGAAGCACCGGATCCTGGGTCGCCACACCGACCGGACAGGTGTTGAGATGGCACTTGCGCATCATGATGCAGCCGGCCGCAATCAGCGGCGCGGTGGCGAAGCCGAACTCGTCGGCTCCGAGCAGCGCCCCGATGATCACGTCGCGGCCGGTCTTCAGACCGCCGTCCACCTGCAGCGCCACGCGCGACCGCAGGCCGTTCAGCACCAGCGTCTGCTGGGTTTCGGCAAGGCCGATCTCCCAGGGGCTGCCGGCATGTTTGAGCGAGGTCAGCGGCGACGCGCCCGTGCCGCCGTCGAAACCCGCGACGGTGATGTGGTCGGCGCGCGCCTTGGCGACACCGGCAGCAACGGTGCCGACGCCGACTTCCGAGACCAGCTTGACCGAGACATCCGAGGTCGGGTTGACGTTCTTCAGGTCGTAGATCAGCTGCGCCAGATCCTCGATCGAATAGATGTCGTGGTGCGGCGGCGGCGAAATCAGGCCGACACCCGGCGTCGAGTGGCGGGTCTTGGCAACCGTCGCATCGACCTTGTGACCCGGCAGCTGGCCGCCTTCGCCAGGCTTGGCGCCCTGCGCCACCTTGATCTGTAGCACGTCGGCATTGACGAGATATTCGGTGGTGACGCCAAAGCGGCCCGAGGCGATCTGCTTGATCGCCGAGCGTTCCGGGTTCATCGAACCGTCGGAAAGCGGCATATAGCGGTCGGATTCCTCGCCACCCTCGCCAGTGTTCGACTTGCCGCCGATCTGGTTCATGGCGATCGCCAGCGTCGTGTGCGCCTCGCGGGAGATCGAGCCGAAGGACATCGCCCCCGTCGAGAAACGCCTGACGATATCGGCCGCCGGCTCGACCTCATCGATCGAAACAGGCTTGCGGCCGAGCGCCTCGGCGCTCTTGACGCTGAAGAGCCCGCGGATCGTGTTCATCCGCAGCGCCGAGGCGTTCACCATTTCGGCGAATTCGCGGTAGCGGTCCTCGGCATTGCCGCGCACGGCATGCTGAAGGGCGGCGACCGCATCCGGCGTCCAGGCATGGCTTTCGCCGCGCATGCGGTAGGCATACTCGCCGCCGATGTCGAGTGTCGTCGCCAGCAGCGGATCCGTGCCGAAGGCCGCGTTGTGGCGGTCGACGGTCTCGGCAGCGATCGCCTCCAGGCCGATGCCTTCGATCATCGTCGCGGTGCCGAAGAAATACTTGTCGACCAGTTCCGACGACAGGCCGATCGCGTCGAAGATCTGCGCGCCGCAATAGGACTGATAGGTCGAGATGCCCATCTTCGACATGACCTTGAGGATGCCTTTGCCGACCGCCTTGATGTAGCGGTAGACGACCTCGGAAGCATCCACTTCCTTCGGGAATTCGCCCTTGGCATGCATGTCGAGCAGCGTGTCGAAGGCGAGATAGGGGTTGATCGCCTCGGCGCCGTAGCCGGCGAGCAGGCAGAAATGATGGACCTCGCGCGGCTCGCCGGTCTCGACGACGAGACCGACCGAAGTGCGAAGCCCCTTGCGGATCAGGTGATGGTGCACGGCAGCCGTCGCCAGCAGCGCCGGAATGGCGATTCTATCAGGCCCGATCTGACGGTCGGAGAGCACGATGATGTTGTAGCCACCCTTGACGGCGGCTTCCGCGCGCTCGCAGAGCCGGTCAAGCATTTCGGGCATGCCGGCCGCACCGCGCTCGATATCATAGGTGAAATCGAGCGTCTTGGTGTCGAAACGGTCTTCCGTATGCCCGATCGAGCGGATCTTTTCGAGATCGCCATTGGTCAGGATCGGCTGACGCACTTCGAGTCGCTTGGCGTTGGCCATGCCTTCGTGGTCGAGAATATTCGGCCGCGGGCCGATGAAGGAGACCAGGCTCATCACCAGCTCCTCGCGGATCGGGTCGATCGGCGGGTTCGTCACCTGCGCGAAGTTCTGCTTGAAATAGGTGTAGAGCAGCTTCGGCTTTTCCGACATCGCCGAGATCGGCGTGTCCGTGCCCATCGAGCCGATCGCCTCCTGCCCCGTCGTCGCCATCGGCGACATCAGGATGCGTGTATCTTCGAGCGTGTAGCCGAAGGCCTGCTGACGGTCGAGCAGCGACACGTCGCGGCGCAGCGCCCGCGGCTCCACAGGCTTCAGCTCTTCGAGGATCAACTGGGTGCGGCCGAGCCAGCTGCGATAAGGATGCGCCGTCGCAAGCTTCGACTTCACCTCGTCGTCGGAGATGATGCGGCCTTCTTCCATGTCGATCAGCAGCATCTTGCCCGGCTGCAGGCGCCACTTCTGGATGATCTTCTCCTCCGGAACCGGCAAGACCCCGGCTTCGGACGCCATGATGACACGATCGTCATCGGTGACGAGGTAGCGCGCCGGCCGCAGGCCGTTGCGGTCGAGCGTGGCGCCGATCTGCTTGCCGTCGGTGAAGGCAACGGCAGCCGGCCCGTCCCAGGGCTCCATCAATGCGGCGTGATACTCGTAGAAGGCCTTGCGTTCGGCGGCCATCGACTGGTTGCCGGCCCACGCCTCCGGGATCAGCATCATCACGGCATGCGCCATCGAATACCCGCCGCGCACCAGGAATTCGAGCGCATTGTCGAAACAGGCCGTGTCGGACTGGCCTTCATAGGAAATCGGCCAGAGCTTGGAGATATCCTCGCCGAACAGCGGCGAGGAGACCGAGGCCTGGCGCGCCGCCATCCAGTTGACGTTGCCGCGCAACGTGTTGATTTCGCCGTTATGGGCGACCATGCGGTAGGGATGCGCGAGCTTCCACGACGGGAAGGTGTTCGTCGAGAAGCGCTGGTGCACCAGGGCGACCGCGCTTTCGAAACGCGGGTCTGTCAAGTCCTTGTAATAGGCGCCGACCTGATAGGCCAGGAACATGCCCTTGTAGACCACCGTCGCCGACGACAGCGACACCGGATAAAAATTGCTCTCTTCGCCGTCGAACTCATCATAGATGCGGTTGGAGATCACCTTGCGTAGCGTGAACAGCCGGCGCTCGAACTCGTCGTTGTTTTCGGCATCCTCGCCGGCGCCGATGAAGACCTGCACGTGATGCGGCTCGGTGGCGGCAATCGCTGGCGCCTTGGAGAGCGAGGAATTATCGACCGGCACGTCACGAAACCCGATGAGGACCTGACCTTCCTCGGTGACGACGTCCTTGATCACCTTCTTGAAGTGCTCGATCTGCTTTTCATCGCGCGGCATGAAGATATGGCCGACGCCATATTCGCCGGCCGGCGGCAGGGTGATGCCCTGCGCGGCCATTTCCTCGCGGAAGAACTGGTCGGGGATCTGCACTAGGATGCCGGCGCCGTCGCCCATCAGCGGATCGGCGCCGACGGCGCCGCGATGCGTCAGGTTCTCGAGCATGAACAGGCCGTCCTTGACGATCTGGTGCGACTTCTCACCCTTCATATGCGCTACGAAGCCGACGCCGCAGGCGTCATGTTCGTTGCGCGGGTCGTAGAGGCCTTGTTTCTTCGGCAGGCCGGAGGCGGATTTGGACATATTGGCCGTAGCGCGCGCCTCGGCAGCAGCAAACCGGTCAAATTCCATGGATGGCGTCTTCGTCATCATCTTTCCTCCTGTCGAAGCCCGCGGGGCCGCGGGCGGCTTTTCGTCCTGTGCCGCAACCAGAATAGGTTCGGCGCACGACAGCGCTGTTGCATAGTGAAGATCGGCCGCAGACATCTGCTTATTAAGGAAAGCAAACCGTCGCGTTCCGCGCCTGCCATTCGCCTCCGCGCGCCGCCTGGGGCTTGACGCTTGGGAGAACTATAGCGTGAAAGCCCGTCGCTGCCAGGGTTTTCGGCGCCTCTTCGGCCACAAGGGCCAAAATAGGACAGCAACACTGTCCTAATTCATCAGTTCTATGCCAGAAACGATCACGGTCCGCAAGAGCGCCCGTTTAAAAATCGTGATTTTGCGACGGAAGATTGCCAGATAAACCCCATAGGCGAAATAAAATTACGCATTTATGTCTCATTCTTTTTATTGATTGCGTAGTTCGATTTTCGTGATGTGTCAGGGGCGATAAACTTGATCCGGTGAAGCTTTGGCGTAAGGTCCGCTGCGAACCTCCCAGCACATCCACTCCCCACGGTCTCCGCCATGTTCTTTGCTTCCGATAACTGGGCCGGCGCCCACAGATCCATTGCCGAACGTCTGCTGGCGGAATCGGCCGGCTATGCTCCTGCCTATGGCGCCGGCGATCTCGACAAGAAGGTCGAAACCCGCTTCTGCGAGATCTTCGAACGTGAGGTTTCGGTTTTCTTCGTCGCCACCGGCACGGCCGCCAATTCCCTGTCGCTGGCAAGCGTCCAGCGCCCGGGCGGCATTACCTTCTGCCATACCGAGTCGCATGTGATCGAAGATGAATGCGGGGCGCCGGAATTCTTCTCCGGCTCCGCCAGGCTCATGGCGATCGACGGCGAAGCCGGCAAGATCGATCCGGCCGGGCTTTCCAAAAAAATCGCAAACTTTCCGGAGGACGCTCTCCGCCATGGCCGCGCCAGCGCCGTGACCATCACCCAGGCAACTGAAATCGGCACGGTCTATTCCCTGCCGGAGATCGGCGAAATCGCCGCCATATCGAGGAAGCGCAACCTGCCGCTTCACATGGATGGCGCCCGCTTCGCCAATGCACTGATTGCGCTCGGCGCAACCCCGGCCGAAATGACGTGGAAACGCGGCGTCGACATGCTCTCCTTCGGCGGCACCAAGAACGGCTGCTGGTGCGCGGAAGCGATCGTCTTCTTCAATCCGGAGCAGGCAAGGGAAATGCCCTTCATCCGCAAGCGCGCCGCTCAGCACTTCTCCAAATCGCGCTTCATCGCAGCCCAGTTCGACGCCTATTTCGAAAACGGCCTCTGGCTCGACCTCGCACGCCATTCGAACGCCATGGCCGACCGGCTGCGCGCCGGTATTGCCGCCAGCAGCGCCGGGCGCCTCGCCTGGCGGACCGCTTCCAACGAGGTCTTTGCCGTCATCAGCAAGAGTGCTGCGAAAACCGCAGAGGAAAAAGGTGCGAAATTTTATGAATGGCCGGCGCCTGCGGCAGCGCCGGAACTCGTTTCCGAAAGCGAGAACCTGATCCGCCTCGTCACCAGCTTCGCAACGACGGAAGCCGATGTGGATGGGTTCCTGAAGTGCCTGGCCGCCTGACCGCCTTGCGATGCCTCCGGCGGGCCTCTCGGCGACGGCCCTGGCTCACGCCGACTTCAGCCTTCTCACCTTCTGCAGAATATCGTCCGAAAGGGCGGCGACCAGCGCCTGATCCGCCCCTTTGCGCGGCACCAGCACAAATTCCACATCTTCCAGCGCCGGAAGTTTTGCCGCGGGAATTTCCTTCAGGCCCGAGGGCGCCATGCTGCGCGGCTGCACCAAAACGCCCATGCCGGCCCGCGCCGCCGCCGTCAATCCGCTGAGGCTCCCACAGGTGCAGACGATCCGCCACGCCACACCGTTCCGCCCCAGCGCCTCCAGCGCGATCGCCCGCGTGACGCTCGGTGGTGGGAAGGCGATTAGCGGTAAAGGGCCGGAGGTAAGCACACGCTCGGGATCGCGTGCCAGCCAGACGAGCGGCTCACGATAGACGAGTTTTCCACGGGCATCGCCGAGCCGGCGTTTGGCGAGCACCAGATCGATCTCGCCATTGTCCTGCATTTCATAGAGGACGCCGGATAGTGCCACCGTCAGTTCGAGATCGACGGAGGGATGCGACCGAACGAAATCCTCCAGCACCGCCGGCAGCTGGCTGGTGACGAAATCCTCCGACACCCCGAGCCGCAGGCTACCGCGCAGGCTGTGGCCCCGAAACAGCGATTGCACCTGACCTTCGATGGCGAGCATGCTGCGTGCATGCGACAACAGCGATTCGCCATCGCCGGTCAGGATGACCTTATGCGTATCGCGCGCCAGGAGCTTTCGGCCGAGTGCGGCCTCCAACCGCTGGATGTGCTGGCTGACCGTCGACTGGCCGAGGCCGAGCCTGCGGCGAGCGTAAAACTGCCCATCTGCTCGACGGCGACAAAGCTGCGCAATTGCGAAAGGTCCAGCATGGAAATCCAGTTTCTCGATAACTGTTATTCCTTGCATCCTGGATCACAATGGACGACAAAACAAGGACTGTTTATTACGCCGCGAGACCGCCATGCGCCGCTTTCTGCCCGATACCTTCACCATCCTGCTCGTCTGCACGGTCATCCTCGCCTCGCTGTTTCCGGCAAGCGGGACCTTCGCGGGCTATTTCGGCATCGCCACCGATCTTGCCATCGCGCTGTTATTCTTCCTGCATGGCGCCCGCCTCTCGCGCGACGTCGTCATATCAGGCCTGTTGCACTGGCGCCTGCATCTCGTCATTCTGTTGACCACCTTCGGCATCTTCCCGCTGCTCGGCCTCGGGCTCGGATTGATCCCCGACACGATCCTGCCGCCGCCGCTATATCTCGGCATCCTCTTCCTCTGCGTGCTGCCCTCGACGGTACAGTCGTCGATCGCCTTCACCTCGATGGCCGGCGGCAACGTGCCCGCCGCCATCTGCTCGGCCTCGGCCTCCAACATTTTCGGCATGTTCCTGACGCCGCTACTCGTCGGCCTGCTATTTTCCATCGGCGGCCATGGCGGCTTCTCCTTCGACGCTTTGCAGCAGATCCTATTGCAGCTGCTTGCCCCCTTCATTGTCGGCCAGATCCTGCAGCCCTGGATCGGCGACTGGATTCGCGCCAAGAAAAAGGTCCTGATGCCTGTCGACCGCGGCTCGATCCTGATGGTCGTCTATCTCGCCTTCTCGACGGCGGTGGTCGAAGGTCTGTGGCATACCTTCTCGATCGCCGATATCGCCGTCGTCATCGTCGCCGATATGGTCCTCCTGGGGATCGTGCTGGTGCTGACGATGTTCGGCAGCCGCAGGCTCGGCTTCAACAAGGCCGACGAGATCACCATCACTTTCTGCGGCTCGAAGAAAAGTCTTGCAAGCGGTGTGCCGATGGCAAACGTCATATTTTCAGGCCAGTCGATCGGCGCGATCGTGCTGCCGCTGATGCTCTTCCATCAGATCCAGCTGATGGTCTGCGCCGTCATCGCCCAAAAACACGCCGCCGCGGCGGCCCGCCGCGCAACGGAACAGCAGATGAAGGACGCCGCCAGCCCGGCCTGAGGCATCATAAAAAACGGCGCCCCGATCGGAGCGCCGTCCATTTTATCCATAAGGGATAACGATCAGCCGTTGATGACCTGCGCCTCGATGGCCTTCGGAGCCTCGACCGGCTCTGCAGCGATCGCAATCTTGCGGGGCTTCATGGCCTCGGGAATGTTGCGTAGAAGGTCGATATGCAGCAGGCCGTTCTTCAGCGAAGCGGCGGTCACCTCGACATGGTCGGCAAGCTGGAAGCGGCGCTCGAAGGCGCGCTTGGCAATGCCGCGGTAAAGGTATTCACCGCTTTCGGCAGGTTCCTCGGCCTTTTCACCCTTGACGGACAGCACATGGGCATGGGCTTCGATCGAAAGTTCGGTCTCGTCGAAACCGGCTACCGCCATGGTGATCCGATAGGTGTTTTCACCGGTGCGCTCGATATTATAGGGCGGATAGGTCTGGGCCTGCTCCGGCTGGGCGAGGCTGTCGAGCATGGTGAAGAGCCGGTCGAAACCGACGGTGGAACGATAAAGGGGAGAGAAGTCTACGTGACGCATGATGTCCTCCTGTGGAAGCGACGTGTTGCGATAAATGCCCCTGAAACCCCATCTTTGGCGGCCTCGGGACGGTTGCGCGGGCCCTCTTCGGCACCCGCTGAAAGGAGATGGTGATGGGATTTGACGAGTTCAAGACCCTCCCGAAATCGCGGGACCTGCCCCGTGAACCCCGCATGAACAGCCGGTTCGGCGCGCATTCACGCGCCTTAGCCTAAAGATCGCAGCGTCGGGTGAATCTGGTCCCGATGGCTGAAGTGCATCGTCCCTTCTTCTTCAGTCTTAAACTCGGCCGGCTGCGAGCACCCTCATGCTCCTGCCGGCCCTTTTCGCACCCACCGCGTTGCAGGGTCGCCGCTTTCCAAGCCGGATGGCATGCGTTATCCCTAACGCATCGTGCTTCCGAAAATCGGAATCGATTTTCGGAAGCACGATGCGTAGATTCAGGGAATTAGAACGTCCTTTGTGCGTCCGAAAGGATGCGCGGCGCTCTAATAGGCGAAGCAGTCACCAGCGGCGCATTGGCAAAGTCATGGAACAGGTTCTCTATTCGACGCTCGACAATCCCGCCCCGGAAAACCGCACGGAGGGGTTCTTCGAAACCTATGACGGCCACCGGCTGCGTTATGCCGTCTTCCGCGCCGGCGCCCAGGTAGCCAAGGGCACGGTCGTCATCCTGCACGGCCGCAATGAATATATCGAGAAATATTTCGAGACGATCCGCGACCTGACGGCGAGAGGTCTCTGGGTCGCCACCTTCGACATGCGCGGCCAGGGCGGTTCGGCGCGGCTCTTGAAGCGCCGTAACCACGGCCACATCCGCCGCTTCGTCGATTACGAACGTGATCTCGACACCTTCCTCGAAAAGGTGGTGCTGCCGGATACCCGCCTGCCCTTCTACCTGCTCGCCCATTCGACCGGCGGGCTGATCGCGCTCTCGGCCGCGCCTTATCTTACCACCCGTATCGATCGCATGGTGCTGTCGGCACCCTTCATCGGCCTGACCGGCCAGTTGGCCTCGCCCCGTGTCATCCGCACCCTGGCCGGCATGTTGACGGCAATCGGTCTTGGTTCCTTGCCGCTGACCTCGAAACTCAAAGAGCCGGATTTCCGCGATAATCCGTTGACTTCGGACGAAACCCGCTTCGAGCGGAATGTCGCGATGATGAAGGCCCATCCGGAGCTGACACTCGGGCCGCCGACGGCCCGCTGGCTGACCGAGGCTTTTCACACGATGGACCGGGTCACCTCGCCCTACCATCTCTTTTCGATCACCATCCCGACCATCATCATCGCTCCGACGCGTGACGGCGTCGTGCCCTACACCGCGCAGGAGCGCCTCTCGCGTTATTTCCGCGCCGGCCAGCTGGTGCCGATCAACGGCGCCCGCCACGAGATCTTCCAAGAACGGGATACCTATCGTGCGGCCGCCCTTGCCGCCTTCCATGCCTTCATTCCCGGCAGTGATGCCGAAGAAAACCAGGAGGTCGCCGCCCTCGGGACCTGAGCGGGATTAGCTAGCGCTGCAGCACGGCGATCGCCTGCTCGTAAACCGCCCGGCTGCCGGCGGCGATAATCGAGCCGCCGTTTTCCGGCCGTCCGCCATCCCATGTGGTGATGATGCCCCCCGCCCCCTCGATGACGGGAATGATGCCGCCGACATCATAGGGCTTCAGGCTGTTTTCGACGACGAGATCGATATGGCCGGCGGCAAGCAGCGCATAGGCGTAGCAGTCGCAGCCGTAGCGGAAGAGCCGCACCTGGCCTTCGATCTCGCGGTATTTCTCCATCTCCTCGCCGGCGAAGAGATGCGGTGAGGTGGTAAACAGGATGGCGTTCGAAAGCGCGTCGCACTGGCGCGTCGCCAGCCGCCGTTCGCCCTCAGGCCCGCTATAGATCGAACCATTCTGGTCGGCGAAATAACGCTCGCCGGTAAAAGGCTGTTCGATCATGCCCATGATCGCCCGCCCTTCCTTCTGCAGGCCAATCAGCGTCCCCCACACCGGCAGGCCTGATATGAAGGCGCGCGTGCCGTCGATCGGATCGATCACCCAGATGTAATCGCGGTCGAGGCCGATATTGCCGTGCTCTTCGCCGAGAATGCCATGGTCGGGGAAATTCTCTTCGATCAGCGCCCGGATGGCGAGTTCGGCCGCCCGGTCGCCCTCCGTGACCGGATCGAAACCGGAGGAAAGCTTGTTGGTAACATCGAGGCCGGAGCGGAAACGCGGCAGCGTTTCGGCCCTGGCGGCCTCCGCCAGACGGTTGAAGAACGAGCGGTCAGGAAGCATGGTCGATCCGTTTGCTGGCGGGAGTAGTGCTGTCATATCGAAAAGTAGAAGGAATGCAAACGCGGGCCGTTCGGCGGGGGCTGCCCAAAGATATCGCAACGCAATATATTGCTTGACATTTGTGCAACGCAATAGTAGCGTCTTCCGTACAGTCTTCTGACTGTAAATACCCTCCTTGGGTGTTTCCTCCCTAGACTAGCCGCGCTTCGAGCGCGGTTTTTTTTGGCCGGAAAGACTGGCCGGAAAATCTTGGCGAAATCGACGGAGGCTATTCGGCGGCCAGCGCCCGATCGCCGGCGAATTTCTCGACGTAATCCGCCATCTGCTGCATGAAGCCCGTGACCGCGTCAGCGACCGCGGCGAAGTCGGCGCGTTTTTCCAGCGTCACCTCATCGACATAGATCGCCCGGTTCACTTCGATCTGCAGCGCATGCAGGCCGCGCGAGGGCCGGCCATAATGTTCGGTGATGAAGCCGCCGGCATAGGGCTTGTTGCGGATCGCCGCGAAGCCCATTTCCTCGAGGATAGCAATGGCGGCGCGCGAAAGTTCGGCCGAAGCGCTGGTGCCGTAGCGATCGCCGATGATGAAATCGGGCCGCGAGGTGCAGCCGGCGACGCGCACATTGCCGGGCATCGAGTGGCAGTCGATCAGCACGCCGAAGCCGAACTGCACGTGGGTGCGGGCGATCAGCCGGCGCAGCGCCGCATGATAGGGCTTGTAGACCGCTTCGACGCGGTCGAGCCCTTCCTGCACCGGCAGGCGCCGCGCATAAATCTCCATGTTCTCGGCGACGATACGCGGAATGGTGCCGAGCCCGCCGGCGACCCTCAGGGAATTGATATTGGCATAGGGCGGCAGCAGCCCGTCGAACATGCGCGGATCGAGTTCGTAGGGCTCGCGATTAACGTCGAGATAGGCGCGCGGAAAGTTGGCGGCCAGGAGCGGCGCGCCGAGCGCGACGGCCGATCCGAACAGCTCGTCGACATAGTGATCCTCGGAACGGCGGATGGCGATGCCCTCGAGCCTGGACTGCGCGATAAATTCCGGTGGATAAATACGGCCGCTATGAGGGGAGTTGTAGACGAAGGGAATGGTCTGCGACACGGGCTCATGAACCTCAAAAAGCTCGTATTCGCGTATCTCCGGCACTTTCGGCCCTCTTTACCATGTCATGAACTGGCTGCTTTGCGCATGTTGCCAGTTGCCCGGCCCCAAGTCCATACTATGTAGGAGGGATGCGGCCGCGCACAGGCAATTCACCGGTTGTTTACCGGGTCAAGACTAGTGTAAACGCCGGGCAGCCCACCAAAACTTATTGATCAGCGGTCTGGATTGATGACTCAGAAGATACTTCTCGCAGAAGACGACAACGACATGCGCCGCTTCCTGGTGAAAGCGCTTGAAAAGGCCGGTTACAAGGTCCTTTCCTATGACAATGGCGCCAGCGCCTATGACCGGCTGCGCGAGGAGCCGTTTTCCCTGTTGCTGACCGATATCGTCATGCCCGAGATGGACGGCATCGAACTGGCGCGCCGCGCCACCGAACTCGACCCCGACCTGAAGGTGATGTTCATCACCGGTTTTGCTGCCGTGGCGCTGAACCCTGATTCGAAGGCGCCGAAGGATGCCAAGGTCCTTTCCAAGCCTTTCCACCTGCGTGATCTCGTCGACGAGGTCAACAAAATGCTTGCCGCGTAAGGCTTGCCGGGCGGCGTATCACAAAACTGAAAAAAGCCTATTGACGGCTCCGAAGGTTTTGTGATCTATGCGCCGCCATCGGATGGGCGTGTAGCTCAGCGGGAGAGCACTACGTTGACATCGTAGGGGTCACAGGTTCAATCCCTGTCACGCCCACCATCCGATCTCCCTGACATTGTTGACAGATCCCCGGCCCGGGGACTTCCGGCCTAATCTGAGCACGCGGGTTTTCAATTGGTCGCGGGATGACCCGTGCACATGGAAAATGGGGGGAGGCATGGCGCAAAGGACTGGGACACGTAAGGCAATATCCATCATCCTTGGCCTCGTGCTGGCAGGGGTTGGCCTGCTCGGTTTCGGCTATATGCTGTTTCATGCTGTCGAACCCGTCAGCATAAAGATCTGGCTGCTTCCGATCACGTTATTCGCGGCTGGATCAGCGATCCTCTGGGACGACTTCAAAAGTTCCTAGCCTCCTCAACGTCCGTGTGACGACGGAGTAGACCAAAATTAGTCACAGAACAGTGCCAAAGGGTGGCTATAAACGCATGGCCGATTCGCCGTCGCAGACAGATGGGGTTAGACAGACAATGAGACTTTTCGCACCGGCAGCCGCCCTTTTTTCCGCCGCCCTTGCCCTGCCGGCCTCCGCTGCACCGGCCTCCCCGCCTGAGACATTTCCGGGCGCGCCCGGCGTCATTACGCTTTCCGGCAAATGCGCCAAGCTTGTTGTCGCCAAGTTCGACGCCACCAAGGGCTGCAAGAACGAGCTTGCCAGTGTCACTCTGGCCAACGGCACGGTGACGTTCATCTTCACCTCGGATGGTAAGGCGCTCGGCTTCCAAGGCGACGGCAGCGGCATCAAGCCTGCCTCCAACGGCAATGCGCGTCTGCCGCTTACCCTCGTCACCACGGGTGTCGGCAACAAGATGACCGGGGAGGTCAAAGTCGCCGGCTTCTGCACTTTCGGCAATCCCTATGCCGGCAAGCCGATCGCCATCGAATGCACGGCCGAAAGCAAGGATTCCTCGTTCACCGGCAGCTTCCGCACCGGCGGCAAGCTGGTGAAAAAGGGCAAATAGTCCCTATCAGGCGCACCATGCGCCGCCAGCGGCCCCCGGCTTGCGCGCCAGCCCCTCATTGATCAACTGCGCGCCGAAAGAGCGCCCGTCGCGCGAGACGACTCGCGGCGCGCCCGAAGGCTCCGTCTTGCCCGCGGCATTCATGGTGAAGGGGCCGGCGTTCAGAAGCCCCAGCAGCCGGGACTTGGCGGCAAAGGCCACCCGGCGTTCGCCGTCACAACGTGCCTGGTCGACGACAGGGCTTGCCATATCGGCGATCACGATCTTCTCGCCCTTGTACCAGAAGACACCGCCATCCCCGACACAGTTGATATGTGCGCCCTGGCCGCAATAGCCGAAGGCGGCCGTCCCCGTTTCCGCCGCGGAAGAGGTCTGGGCCGGCACGGCTTTGACCGGCTGGATCGCCGGCGTCGGGATCGTCGCCGGCGGCAGCAGTTGCGATTGATTTACCGGCGGTGCTGCTTTCGGCGTGGGTGTGGCAAGCGCCACCTGCTTTGGCGGCACGTCTTTCCTGGCTAGAGGTTTCGGCTCCGCCGCTTCCCGCGCGATCGGCGCCGATTGCCGAGCAAGCATCGGCTGGATACTCTTCCAGTGGTCGTGCGCGACGATACCGCCGATCGCGGCGATGCCGATTACTGCCCAGGGCAGCAATCCGCCACCGCTGCTGCGCGTTTTGCTCTTTCCTCTCGCCGGCGCCTTGCGGCGGCCGCGTGTCGCTGTCTTGGCCATCTGTCCGATTCCCGTGAGGCCGCAATTATCGCCGCCCAATCCTTTCTGAAAGGTTGGCGCGGCGGCAGGACAATGCCGGGTTCACCGATCTTTGTCTCGAAAGACCTGCGAGCAGCAGAAGCGCATCGGCGAATCCATGCGCATCAGGGAAAAAAGCCGAACAAATCCAGCGCTCACACGTTAGCCAGCGAAAAATTCACACGTTATAGGAAAAATCCATGGATCTGATCCTCGCCGACATGATACCGGCGTCGCGTATCCACTACCCCGTCATCTTCGCCCGCCTGCTCGGCGCCATCGTCTTCGGCGGGCTGATCGGCTTCGAGCGTGAGGCACGCGACCGCCCGGCAGGCTTCCGCACTCATATTCTGATCAGTCTCGCAGCCGCCCTTTTCGCCATCATTTCGATCGAGGCAGTGCACATGCCGGGTTTTGCCGATGACGAGCAGGTGCGGATCGATCCGCTGCGTGTCATCGAAGCCGTGACCGCCGGCGTCGCCTTCCTTGCCGCCGGCATGATCGTCTTTGCCAGAGGCCGGGTGCACGGGCTGACGACGGGGGCCGGCATGTGGCTGTCCGGCGCGATCGGCCTTGCCATGGGTTTCGGTTACTGGCCTGTCGCCTTCATGACGACGCTAGGCGCCATCTGCGTGCTCTTCGCCTTCGGCAAGCTGGAGCAACGGTTCGGCTACAATTCCGCACGGCGCGCCGATCGGGATGACAGCCAATAGAAAAAGAGAGGCCCGGCATATGCCGGGCGCCCGTATCGAGGTGACTGTCTGCTGGTCATTCCGAGCGTGTGGCCGGAGGATCGCTTTTCCCAGTCGGTGCAGTGCCGCCGATGGAGACCAGCGGCTTCGGGCGTTTGCCGATATCGATGCGCTCGTCCGCCGCCTCGCGTAAGGCCTGCCATTCGTTTTCGTGCCGGATAAAGATCTCGCGGGGCACAAAGTTGATCGTCATATTGTTTTTACCCTGTTTCAATTCTGCCGTCAGCGCGCCAAGCAGGCTTGCGGAATTCTGGTTATTTCTTGGCGTCTCGGCCTTTGATGTCGGGACCGCCCTTGGAAAGATCGGCACCGGTAACATGGGCCGGCACGTGAATGTCGTGATAGACGCCCGGTGTCAGCGTCAGGTCGACATGATGCGGCGGCAGCACCTGCGCCCTCTGCATGCGGTTCGGCTTCGCCCGCTTCATGCGGTCGGACGCCTCGGTGCGTTTGTCGGGAACATGGGTCGAAGTGTGCATCATCGGCCTCCTTTTTTAAGCTCAACCAGGGTCTAACGAGCAGGCGCCGGGATGGTTCCAAAAAAACACTTCATCTCAGCGCGGCCGCCGGCCTTGACTGGCTGGGGAAGTTTATTAACTAAGGCCTGTCCCGCAGCCTTCCAGACATCGGCTACGGGTAATTTGGTGCCGGGCCCCTCTGGCGAGAGTTTTTACGGCGCTCTCGTGATGTCGGTACCGCCTGCAGCTTAGCCGGCGGATTTTTCATCGATGAACAAGCTCAACATGCCTGATCCGCATGCCCGTTGTGGCATGCCGCGTTTCCCCCTCTCCCTCTCCACCATGATTTGCGGGCGCGAGGTGCGGCCATGAACCAGCCCGCGACCCACCACTCCTCACTCAGCTATTTCCGCTGGGCCTTCATCGTCACTGCCCTCGGCCTCGTTCTCGGCGCCGTGCTCGGCTGGCAGACCACAGGCACGATCGGCGGCATGGCGACCGTCTTCTTCATCTGCACGGTGCTCGCGGTGCTGGAGATTTCGCTCTCCTTCGACAATGCCATCGTCAACGCCAACAAATTGAAGGAGATGACGCCGGTCTGGCAAAAGCGCTTCCTCACCTGGGGCATCATTATCGCCGTCTTCGGCATGCGCATTGTCTTCCCGCTGGCGATCGTTGCGATCGCGGCGCGGATCGGCCCCTGGGATGCGCTTGTCCTTGCCGCCCGTGAGCCGGAAGAATATGCCCGCATCATGAATGACGCGCATCTGCCGATCGCAGCCTTCGGCGGCACCTTCCTGATGATGGTCGGCCTCAGCTATTTCTTCGACAATGAGAAGAAAATCCATTGGCTCCGCGGCCTGGAAAAGGTGATGGCGCGCTCGGCCACCATCAGGGGCATCGAGATCGCTTTCGTTCTGGCGCTGATGCTGGCTTTCTCCTGGCTGATCGGTGGCGACGAGGCCAGCGTCTTCGTCCATTGCGCCATCTACGGGCTGCTCACCTTCCTCGCGGTCGAAGTGGTTGGTGAGTTGCTCGATGCCTCGCAACAGACGATGAGCGCTGCCGCCAAGGGCGGCCTCGGCGCCTTCATCTATCTCGAGGTGCTGGACGCCAGCTTCTCCTTCGACGGCGTCATCGGCGCCTTTGCGCTGACGCAGAACCTCTTCGTCATCGCCATCGGCCTCGGTATCGGCGCCATGTATGTGCGCTCGATGACGATCATGCTGGTGGAGAAGGGGACGCTTGCCGAATACCGCTATCTCGAGCACGGCGCCTTCTACGCCATCCTGATCCTATCGGTGATCATGTATGCCCAGACCCTTGTGCACATCCCCGAAGTCATCACCGGGCTCGGCGGGGCGACGCTGATCGGTCTGTCGCTCTGGTCGTCCATTCGCCACAACAAGCGCGAGCGGGTAGAAGATCACGGCTCCGGGCAGGAAGAGCTTCACGCCTGATGTCACAGGCTGCGGCGCCGCTTCAGCCAAAAATAAAGCCCGCGACCATCCGGTTGCGGGCTAATTCATTCATGCAAGGCTTGAAGTTTTAGCGGGAGAACTGGCCGAAGGAGCTGGGCTCGATGCCGAGTTCCCTCAGGTCGGCGGCGCGTGGCCGGCGGCCGGCTTCAACGGCGGCGCTGACAGCATTTGCGGCCCCAAGCACGGCAAATGCGCGACCAAAGAAACCCGTGCGGACTGAATTGCGGATGGCGGACATTGTCCATTTCCTCTTTTTTTGATTGACTGCTTGTAGATGGTATCGCGCGGATATCTCCACAATGCTCAGAAAATCACCTCAGCTATGCAGAAACAGGAGGCCGACGCATGTCTCCATGGCCGGCCTCGAGGGAGGGGTATGTCGTGGTCTTTTTCTTGGTTCTAGTCTTCGTTTGCAGCCAGCTGCGACAGCACTTGGCCCCTGCCGCGAATCCGCAGGATCAGCGGGATGAGAAAGGCAGCCGCCGCCACGATGAGCAGGCCCGCCGCGATCGGCGACATCACCAGCGTCGTGACATCGCCCTGGCTGATCGCCAGCGCCCGGCGGAGCTGCTGCTCGGCAAGCGGCCCAAGGATCAGGCCGACGACCGCAGGCGCGATCGGATAACCGAAGAGCCGCATCAGATAGCCGAGCAGGCCGAAGGCGAGCAGCATGCCGAGTTCGAACACGGATGGATTGGCACCGATCGTTCCAAGCGTCGCAAACAGCAGGATGCCCGCATAAAGCCACGGCTTCGGGATCGTCAGCAGTTTTACCCAGAGCCCGATCATCGGCAGGTTCAAGACCAGCAGCATTGCATTGGCGATGAGCAGGCTGGCGATCAGACCCCAGACGAGCTGCGGATTGGTGGCAAACAGCAGCGGCCCCGGCTGCAAGCCATATTGCTGGAAGCCGGCAAGCATGATGGCCGCGGTTGCCGTCGTCGGCAGGCCGAGTGTCAGAAGCGGCACCAGCGTGCCGGCGGCCGACGCGTTATTGGCCGCCTCAGGACCGGCCACGCCTTCGATCGCGCCGTGGCCGAACTCCTCCGGGTTCTTGGCCAGCCGCTTTTCGGTGGCATAGGAGAGGAACGTGCCGATCTCGGCGCCGCCTGCCGGCATGGCGCCGATCGGGAAACCGATCAGCGTGCCGCGCAGCCATGGCTTCCACGAACGTGACCAGTCCTGCGCCGTCATCCAGAGCGAACCCTTGACCGCCTCGACCTTCTCCGCGATCCGGTTGCCCTGCGCGGCAATATAATGCGTCTCGCCGATCGCAAACAGCGCCACCGCAAGCGTCGTCACCTCGACACCGTCGAGCAGGTCGGGGATGCCGAAGGACAGTCGCGCCTGCCCCGTCTGCTGGTCGATGCCGACCATGGCGAGCGCGAAACCGATGAACAGCGACGTCAACCCTCTCAATGCCGAATCGCCGAAGGCCGACGAGACGGTGACGAAGGCAAGCACCATCAGCGCGAATATTTCGCGCGGCCCGAAGACCAGCGCCAGCTTGACGATATAGGGAGCGATGAAGGCGAGCCCGAGCGTGGCGATCAGGCCGGCGACGAAGGAGCCGATCGCCGCGGTCGCCAGCGCCGGCCCGCCACGCCCGGCGCGCGCCATCTTGTTGCCCTCGAGCGCAGTGACGATCGAGGCGCTTTCACCCGGTGTATTGAGCAGGATCGAGGTTGTCGAACCGCCATACATGCCGCCGTAATAGATGCCGGCGAACATGATCAGCGAGCCGCCGGGATCGAGTTTGTAGGTGACGGGCAACAGCAGCGCCACGGTGAGTGCCGGGCCGATGCCGGGAAGGACGCCGACGGCGGTGCCGAGTGTCACGCCAACTAGCGCATAAATCAGGTTCATCGGCTGCATCGCAACCAGGATACCCTGCCATAGGAATTCGAATGTGCTCATCTTGGTGTCCCAATCGGCGTTCCCGACCATGCGATTTCAGGGTCAGGCGCCGCGCAAAATCAAAAGAGCTGACAGCGCGTCCCGCGCGGTCAGAAGAACAGATGCTCGAGTGGGCCGGCCGGCAGCGTCAGCTGTAGGAGCTGCGAGAAGATCGCCCAGACGACGAAGCTGAGGACGATGCCGAGCGGCAGCGAGATCCAGAGCTTGCGTTTGCCGAAGCCGCGTGCCGTCAGCGCGAAGAGGACGCCGGTTGCAATCGAGAAGCCGGCGACGCGCAGAAGCAGCATCTGGCCGGCCAGACCGGCGACGATCCAGATGACCGGCGCCACTTCCTGCTGCTCGCGTTCCGGAAAATCGCCGCGCCAGGCTTCGAAAGCGGTCCAGATCCCGAGACAGAAGAGGCCGAACGCCACCACTTCGGGCACCGTCGCCGGGCCGATGCGGTCGTATTGTGCGATCGTTTTCAGATGTGAGGCATCCCAGGCCATCACGCCGGCGACGACGAAGAGGAAAACGGCAATGATGAACGCCGCCCAATCAGGGCGGCGTGTCGTTGCCGAGGAGGTGTTATCCTCGCTCATTGAACAAGTCCGATATCTTTGAGAATGCCTTCAGTGGCAGAGACATCCTTTTCCAGCTGCGCCTTGAAGGCGTCGCCAGACAGATAGGTGTCGGCCCAGCCCTTGGTCTTCAGAGTTTCCTGCCAGGTGGCGGAGCTATGCAGCTTCTCGAAATCGGCGGTGACGCTTGCCACCTGCTCCGGCGAAAGGCCGGGGGCCGCGGCAACCATGCGCCAGTTCTGGATGGTGACGTCGGTGCCGGCTTCCTTCAGCGTCGGGGCATCGACGCCGTCGATGCGCTTGTCGCTGGATACGGCGAGAAGACGAAGCGTGCCGGATTTCACCTGCGATTCGAACTCGCTGTAGCTCGAGACGCCGGCCGTGACCTGGCCGCCGAGAATGGCGGCAAGCGCTTCACCGCCGCCGGAGAAGGCGACATAGTTGATCTTCGTGGGGTCGACGCCGGAGGCCTTGGCAATCAGGCCGACGGTGATGTGGTCGGTACCACCGGCCGAACCGCCACCCCATGAAACCGCGCCCGGATCCTTCTTCAGCGCCGCAACCAGATCGGCCATGGTCTTGATCTCGGACGCAGCAGGAACGACGACGGCTTCATATTCACCGGTCAGACGGGCGATCGGCGTGACGTCCTTGAGCGTCACCGGCGACTTGTTGGTGAGGATCGCCCCGACCATGACATAGCCGCCGACGATCAACGAGTTCGGATTGCCGGCAGCCTGGCTGGCAAACTGTGCCAGGCCGATGGTGCCGCCGGCGCCAGGCACGTTCTGGACCTGCACGTTGCCGGAGATCTTCTCCTGCTGCAATGCGGTCTGCAGCGAACGGGCCGTCTGGTCCCAGCCGCCGCCGGGCGCCGCAGGCGCGATGATGGTGTAGTCGGCGGCATAGGCTGGCAGCGCGATGGTCGCTGCAAGAAGAGTTGCGATGAAAGTGTGCTTCACGATGTGTCCTCCGTGGGCGGCTGAGCAAACCGCCTGTTATTCTCAAGGGAATCGGAAGGAATGGCCGGCCAGCGGACGCAGGTCCTAAATGACGAGCAGAATACCTCCCAAGGCTTCAGCTCTCCGCCTCCACGGAGAAGAAGTAGCCAAAGCCACCACAACAAGCTGTCATTTAGCTGACATCGGCGAGATATCCAGGAGAAGAGGCCACTTTTTTGCCGTAATTGGTAGCTGCCGGCCCGAATCCCGGCTCCCAAATGCGGACCGGCTCAAGCTGGCGACTTCACTGCGCCCGCAGAACCTCGTTCCAGTGCGCAATCAGCCGCGCCCGTTTCACCTGGTCGAGATAGACCATCAGCCCGGGGCTGACCGGCACTGGCCGAAGTTGGGCGCCGAGCAGTTCCTGCAGCGTATTGGCGGTATTCTCTCCCGCCACCTCTGGGCTGACGGCCGGGATCTGCAGCTCGCGCGCCATGATCGTCTGCCCCTCCCTCGACATGAAGAAGGTGAGATAGCGCCGGCCGAGCTCCGGTTCGGCGGCGGCCTGCGGCACCAGGCCGATGCGCGACATCACCACGGTATAGTCCTTCGGCAGCACGATGCCGACATGCGGATAGCGCGAGGCCCAATCGGCCGCATAGGAGCCGAGAATATTGTAGCCGAGCACGAAGCGCCCATCGGCAACACGCTCGAGGATCGCCGAACTCGTCGAATAGAGCTTGACGCCGGCCGCCCCCATCGCGCCGATCACCGACCAGATGTCGCCGAACTGCTCCTGGTCGCGGGCCATGAACAGAAAACCGACGCCGGAGCGCTCGATATCGTAGGTGCCGATCCGCCCATAGACATCATTGCCCTTGCGCTTCAGGTAATCGACGAATTCCGCCCGCGAGCTCGGAACCGGCTCATGCGCAAAACTCGGCTTATGGTAGACGAACACCGCCGGCTCAAAGGTCAGCGCATAGGCGGTGTTGCGCCAGTTTGCCCATTTCGGCCATGCAGCGCTCATCGGCAGATTGCTGACCTGCGCATATCCGTCATTGGACAGCTTCACCTGCAGGTCCATCGCCGAGGAAAAGGCGAAATCCGCCGTCTTCTTGCCGGCATCCGTCTCCCTGACGATCCGATCGTAGATATCACCGGTCAGCATGTCCTCGTATTTGACCGCAACGTCGGGATTGGCGTCCTGGAAACCCCGAATCATCGGCTGCGCCAACGGCTCGTCGAGCGAGGAATAAACCGTCAGCACCGGCGCATCGGCCTTGCCCGATTTCGCCGCATAGAAGGCCTGATCGGCCAGCGCAAAGCCCGGCCAGAACGCCAGCAGCAAGACGTAAACTCTCCACATGCCCCAACAATGCCTGAGGGCGCCGGGAGGAGCAAGGGCGGTGGACCTAGGCGACGACCCATTCCATCAGCGCATTTTGTGCATGCAGCAGAAAAGCCTTGGCGGCGCGGCATTGGCAGCGCGGATGCTCCATCGCTTCGGCCGTCACCTCCTCGCCGCGTCTAACCGGCGGGCATGGCAGGAAGATCGCATCCTTGCACAACCGATCGAGAATATCGGTACCGATCCGGTAGCCGGCGAGCACGTCTCCGGCCACGTCACCCGGCCACGAATCGGTGATGACCACGTCGGCATCCGATAGCTCGCCCATATCGGTGCTCACGCGAAAACGCTTGTTGAGCAGCGCGGCATTCCTTATGTGCCAGCGTTCGGGGTAGACCTGCACCACCTCGATCGGCAATGCGATCGACGCTTCGGCCCAGGAGCGCAGGATATTTGCATCCGCCGCCACGCCAACGACCTTCAACCCCTCGATCGAGCCGCGCCGGCTCTCGATATAGGCAAGGTCGCCGAGCGTCTCGCAAGGATGGTTGGAGCGTGTGCGCGCATTAATGACAGACACGGGCGCGGCTGCCGCCACCGCCTTCAATGTCGCAAGCTCTTTCGTGCGGATCACCAGCATGTCGAACCAGTTGCCGAGATAACCGCCAAGATCGCCGGTCTCCTCTCTGACATTGAAACCGATCGGCACCTGCACGCAGAGACCGCCCATCGCCTGGATGCCGAGATCGAAGGCACTCGTATTGCGCCAGCCGCCGTCGTCGGCAATCAACCCGACGCGTTTGCCCGCAAGGCTCTGCGGCATGGTGCGCTCATGCCAGGCTTTGGCGAGCACACCGGCACGAGCGATAATCGATCGAAGTCCGGCCTCCGGAAGATCATGAAACTCCAGAAAATTCCGGGCCGAACCTGCCATCCAAAATCTCCGCCGCTAGGAAACGTCGCCACAATAACCGGCGCCGGCCTCACGGCAACCGCGAATCACATTCCTTCCGGTGTTGGATAATCGTCCTCCCGGCCGCGCCCCTGAGCCTGCTTACGCGTCAAACTGATCGACGGCCAATTTTATAGTGTCGATCCCGAAGCATCCATCAAAGCAAATCGCGCCACCGCCTCCGATTAGAATCGTCTTTTTTATCACAAAGGATTAGAGCTGGATGCCATCCTTCACCCATTCAGAGTATTGATGAAGATCGGCGACGCTATATGGTCGCGCTGCCGCGTCGAACCGTCGAATCCGCCCGAATTTCTATTCAGGGGGCGACTCTGCACGACAAAAACTCTATAAAAAACTGGGCTAAACTGGGAAGATCCATGGGAGGGGTCATGGAACGCCGACTGAGCGCTATTCTTGCTGCAGACGTCGTCGGCTACAGCCGACTGATGGGCATCGATGAATCCGGCACGCTGCAGGCGCTGAACCGCCATCGTTGTGAACTGGTCGACGTTCGTATTTCAGACTATAAGGGCCGCATCGTCAAACTCACCGGCGACGGCATCCTTGCCGAATTCCAGAGCGTGGTGAATGCGGTCGCCTGCGCCGCCGAAATCCAGCGCAGCATGGCCGCCCGCAACGAGAACGTGCCCCAGGATGAGCGCGTCGAATTCCGCATCGGCATCAATCTGGGCGACGTCGTGGTCGAGAACGGCGATATCTTCGGAGACGGCGTTAATCTTGCCGCCAGACTTGAGCGTATCGCAGCACCAGGCGGCATTGCCGTGTCGGCCTCGGTGCGCGATCAGGTCGGCTCCCGCCTCAATCTCGGTTTCGATTTCATCGGCGAGCATATGCTGAAGAACATCCGGCAGCCCGTGCAGGTCTATACCGTCTCCCTGACGCCGCCCTCCTCGGCGAAATTGGTCGCGCAGAACCGCAATACCTGCTTCATCGCGGTACTGCCCTTCACCAATATGAGCGGCGATGCCGACCAGGACTATTTCTCCGACGGCATCACCGAAGACATCATCACCGATCTCTCCAAGATCTCCAGCCTGCACGTCGTGCCGCGCAATACCATCTTCACCTACAAGGGCATATCGGTGAAGGTGAAGCGGCTTGCCCAGGAATTGGGCGTGCGCTACGTGCTCGAGGGAAGCGTGCGCATCTTCGGCAATCGCGTGCGCATTTCCGGCCAACTGATCGACACCGCCAATGGCGATCATCTCTGGGCCGAGCGTTATGACCGCGACCTGACCGACATCTTCGCCATCCAGGACGAGATCACCCATGCGATCGTCGGCCAGTTGAAGGTGCGCCTGCTGCCGGAAGAAAAGAAGGCGATCGCCAATGAGCCGACCGCCAATGTCGAGGCTTATACCTATTATCTCCGGGGCCGCCAGCTTTCCCACACCTGGACCAAATCCTATCTGCAGCTTGCAAGGCGCATGTTCTGCAAGGCCGTCGAACTCGACCCGGACTATGCCCGCGCCTATGCCGGTATCGCCGATTGCGACGCGGCGATCCGCGACTGGGCCCCTGACGACGTGCCGCTGAGGCGCATCCTCGACATGAGCGCCCGCGCGCTTGCGCTTGATCCCGACCTTCCCGAGGCCCACGCCTCTCACGGTCTCGCCCTGCATCAGAGCGGTTACGACGACAGGGCGGCGGCGGCCTTCGAACGTGCCCTGGCGCTCGACCCGAACCTCTTCGAGGCGAATTTCCATTATGCCCGGTTCTTCTTCATGCACGGCAACTTTGCCGAATCGGTTCAATATTTCACCCGCGCCGCTGCGATCCGCCCCGACGACTATGTCTCGCCGATCCACCTGATGTCCGCCTACCGCTCGCTCGGCCGAGTGTTGGATACGGAAAATTGGGCGCGTCTCGGCTTGCTGCGCGCCGAACGCGCGCTGAACCTCAATCCGGAAAATTCCGGCCCAGCCCATCGCGGCGCGTTGGCGCTTGCGCATATGGGTGATGTCAGCAGGGCGCGCGACTGGGCCGCCCGCGCCATCGCCATCGATCCCGACGACATCGTCGCGCAGTATAATCTCGCCTGCGTCTATTCCGTCCTTGGCGATGCCGACCAGGCGATCGATCTGCTTGAGAGGCTGCTGCCGCACAGCTCCGTCTACCATATCAAATGGTTCAACAATGATTCCGATCTCGACAACATTCGCGACGATCCCCGCTTCCAGAGACTGCTGGCCGCCGCAATGATGCAGCGCGAACGGATCGAAAGGACCGGGAGCTGAAATCCGCTTCCCCCATGCATTCACCCAACTTCGAAAATCGCTGTGACATCGCTCCGCCACCTCTGTAATCTCCGCTGAAAACAGAGGGACATCCGTGCGCATCCTGCTCACCGAAGACAATATCGCGCTGGCCGACGGCCTGTCGGCGATCTTGCGTGGCACGGGTCATGCCGTCGATGTCGTCCATGACGGCGCATCCGCCAATGCGGTCATCGCCGCGGAAAATTTCGATCTGGTCATTCTCGACCTCAACCTGCCCGAGATGGACGGGCTCGACGTGCTGCGCGCCATGCGCGCCCGGCAGAACCAGGCGGCCGTCCTCATCCTGACGGCGCGCGGCACACCCGAAGAACGGGTGAAGGGCCTCGATCTCGGCGCCGACGACTATCTGATCAAACCCTTCGACATATCAGAATTCGAGGCCCGCGTGCGTGTGCTGCTGCGCCGCCAGGCCGGCTTGCGCTCGGCGACCGTCAGCTTCGGCGGCATCTCCTTCGATCTCAATTCCCGGGCCTTTTCGGCAGGCGCCACGCCGCTTGATATTCCCGCCCGCGAGCTTGGGCTGCTCGAAATTCTTTTCATGCGGGCCGGCAAGGTTGTCGCCAAGGAAGCGATCATCCAGTCGCTGACGGCCTTCGACGACGACATTTCGGCAAACGCCATCGAGCAATATGTCAGCCGCTTGAGGAAACGCCTCTCGCCGCACGGCCTGACGGTCAAGACCGCCCGCGGCATCGGCTATTATCTCGACAAGCTCCCCGAGGCCTCATGAAAACCGCCTATTCCCTCAGGCGCCGGCTGCTCTTCTGGCTGCTTGTCTCCACCGCCGTCATCGGCACGCTGGCGCTTGCCGATACCTATCGCGAGGCGGTCCAGACCTCGAACATCGTCTCCGACCGCGTGCTCGCCGGCTCGGCGCTGGCGATCGCCGAACGCGTCGTCGTCGCCGAGGACGGCACGCTGCAGGTCGATATCCCCTATGTCGCGCTTGAAATGCTGACCTCGGCCGCGCAGGACCGCGTCTTCTACCGCGTCGACGGCCCGCCGGGTAAATTCATCACCGGCTACCAGTCGCTGCCCGTTCTCAACAAGACTCCGGCCAATGCCGCAGCCTTCGCCGACGACAGTTTCCGCGGCGAGCCGATCCGCGTCGCCACACTCGAACGCTCCGCTTCGACGGGCATCCGCTCCGTGCCCTTCGTGGTGACGGTCGCCGAAACCACCATCGGCCGCCGGCAACTGGCGCAAGCAATCCTCGTTCGCTCGGCACTGCGCCTCGCCTTCATGATCGCCGGTGCGGCCGTGATCGTCTGGATCTCGGTCACGGTGGCGCTGCGCCCGCTGTATAAGCTCGGCGACGCCATCGGCGAACGCAGCCCCGATGATCTGCATCCGATCGAGCAGACTGTGCCGAGCGAGGTCGAGCCGCTGGTCGATACGGTGAATGGCTTCATGGTCCGCCTGCAATCGGCGCTCGATGCGCTGCGCCATTTCACCGGCAATGCCAGCCATCAGTTGCGCACGCCGCTGGCGATCATCCGCACTCAGCTCGCGCTTTCCGCCCGCGCCGGATCGCTTGCGGAGGGCCAGGCGGCAGCGCTGAAGGGGGATCAGGCCGTGGCGCATGCCGAGCGCATCCTTGCCCAGCTTCTGCTGATGGCAAAGATCGACGCCGCCACCGCCAAGGAAGCGCTGACTGCCTCAGCCATTGATCTCGCCGCCATCGCCCAGGAAATCACCGGCGAGCAGATCCCGACGGCTGCCGTTGCCGGCATCGACCTCGGCTTCGAGGGCGAGAGCCCGGCGATGATCCGCGCCGAGCCGCTGCTGATCGGCGAAATGCTGCGCAACCTTGCCGGCAATGCCATTGCCTATGCCGGCAAAGGGGCTGAGGTCACCGTCCGCATCATCGCGGCAGCGGAGACGATCCGCCTCGAAGTCGAGGACAACGGCCCCGGCATTCCACGCCACAAGCTGGAGGCGGTGCGCGGGCGTTTTTCGCGCGGCAATGACACAGCTGCGCCGGGCGCCGGCCTCGGCCTGCCGATCGTTGAGGAAATCGCCAATCTTTTCAACGCCAACCTGACGCTGGAGCCAGGCCCGGACGGCAGGGGTCTGAAGGCGGCCGTCACCTTCGCCAAGGCGGCGTAAAAGCCTTCGGCCCCTACATCGCCGTGTGTCTTTTCAGACGCGCTAAGGACGCTGTAGCACTTTGAATCGCTGCATAATTGCTCAAGTCGATTCCGATTTAGGGAGAATTATGCCGGTGACCTTTCCAGCTTGCTTTCTTTCGCTGCATTGCACACACTGATTTTGGGAACAGCAAGCCGCACGACGATGCGCGCCGGAAAAAAGTAAAATATGTCGATCAAAGCCAGCATCTATCATCTGACGCATTATACCTATGACAAGCCGATCCGCCTCGGCCCACAGATCATCCGGCTGAAACCTGCCTCGCATTCGAAGACACGGGTGCTCAGTCACTCGCTGAAGGTCACGCCCGCCAACCATTTCGTCAACCTGCAGCAGGACCCCTACGGCAATTACCTTGCCCGCTACGTCTTCCCGGATCCGGTGACGGAGTTCAAGATCGAGGTCGATCTGGTCGCCGACATGACGGTCTATAATCCCTTCGACTTCTTCGTCGAGGAGGAGGCGACCAAATGGCCGTTCGGCTATCCGGAAACGATCCAGGAAGATCTGTCGATCTACATGACGCCGGAACCGGCCGGCCCGCGGCTGAAGGCGCTGTTGCCGACGCTCGACTGGTCACCCGGCCAGCCAACGGTCGATATGATCGTCGGCCTGAATGCCCGCCTGCAGCGGCAGATCGGCTACGTCATCCGCATGGAAACCGGCGTGCAGACCCCGGAGGAGACCCTGGAAAGCGCCAAGGGCTCCTGCCGCGATACCAGCTGGCTTCTCGTCCAGATCCTTCGTCATCTCGGCCTGGCCGCCCGCTTCGTCTCCGGTTACCTCATCCAGCTGACGCCGGACCTGAAGGCGCTCGACGGCCCCTCCGGCACCGAAGTCGATTTCACCGACCTGCATGCCTGGGCGGAGGTCTATCTGCCTGGCGCCGGCTGGGTCGGCCTCGATCCGACCTCCGGCCTGCTGACTGGCGAAAGCCACATCCCGCTTGCCGCCACACCGCATTACCGCAACGCCGCGCCGATCTCCGGCGGTTATTTTGGCGAAGCCGAAACCGAATTCGCCTTCGACATGAAGGTCTCGCGCGTCGCCGAACACCCGCGCATCACCAAGCCCTTCTCCGATGAAAGCTGGGATGAGCTCAACGACCTCGGCGAGAAGGTCGACCGTATCCTCGAGGCCGAAGACGTGCATCTGACGATGGGCGGCGAGCCGACCTTCGTTTCGATCGATGATTTCCAGTCCGAGGAATGGAACACTGCCGCCGTCGGTCCGACCAAGCGCGAAAAGGCTGACAGCCTGATCCGCCGGCTGCACGAACGCTTCGCACCCGGCGGCTTTCTCCATTACGGCCAGGGCAAATGGTATCCGGGCGAAAGCCTGCCGCGCTGGACCTTCTCGCTCTACTGGCGCCGCGACGGCAAGCCGGTCTGGCAGAACCTCGATCTGGTCGCCGCTGAAGGCAAGGATACCGGCGTCACCGCCGAGGATGCCGGCAAGTTTCTGGCGGCGATCGCAAAGGAACTGGCGATCAAGCCTGACATGGTGCAGCCGGCCTATGAGGATCCGGCCGACTGGATCATCAAGGAAGGCAATCTTCCCGAAAACGTCGATCCGGCGAATTCGAAACTGAAGGATCCCGAGGAACGCAACCGCATCGCCCGGGTCTTTGCCCGTGGCCTCACCGTCCCCACAGGTTACATCCTCCCGGTTCAGGCATGGAACGCCAAGGCGGCTGAAAGCCGTGTTTGGATCAGCGAGAAATGGAACACCCGCCGCGGCAAGATCTTCCTCGTTCCGGGCGACAGCCCGATCGGCTACCGGCTGCCGCTCGGCACCCTGCCCTATGTTCCCCCGGCACGTTATCCCTATATCCATCCCGCCGATCCGACGATCCCGCGTGAACCGCTGCCGGACGTTTTCGTCCCGGCCGGCCGCGCCATGCCGGAAGCCTCCTTCCACGCCGGCGAGAGCAATCGCAGCCGGATCGAACAGACGCTCGGTGACATCGGCGGCGCTGTGCGCACCGCCATGTCGGTCGAGCCGCGCGATGGCAGGCTCTGCGTCTTCATGCCGCCGGTCGAGCGCATCGAAGATTATCTCGAACTGATCGCCGCTGCCGAAAACGCCGCCGCCGAACTCAAGCTTCCCGTCCATATCGAAGGTTACCCGCCGCCGCAGGACGAGCGCATCAACGTCATCCGCGTCGCCCCGGACCCGGGCGTCATCGAGGTCAACATCCATCCGGCCTCGAACTGGAAGGAATGCGTCGACATAACCACGGCGATCTACGAGGAGGCGCGTGACACCCGGCTCGGCGCCGACAAATTCATGATCGACGGCCGTCATACCGGCACCGGCGGCGGCAACCATGTCGTCGTCGGCAGCGCCAATCCGAACAACAGCCCCTTCCTCCGCCGTCCCGATCTCTTGAAGAGCGTCGTCCTCCACTGGCAGCGCCACCCCTCGCTCTCATACCTCTTCTCCGGCATGTTCATCGGCCCGACCAGCCAGGCGCCGCGCATCGACGAGGCTCGTCACGATAGCCTCTACGAGCTGGAAATCGCCATGGCGCAGATCGCTGCCCCCGGCCGCGGCCAGCCGCCGCTGCCCTGGCTGGTCGACCGCCTGTTCCGCCACCTTTTGACCGACGTTACCGGCAACACCCACCGCGCCGAAATCTGCATCGACAAGCTGTTTTCGCCGGACGGTCCGACCGGCAGGTTGGGCCTCATCGAGTTCCGCGGCTTCGAGATGCCGCCGAACGCCCGCATGTCGCTCGCCCAGCAATTGCTGGTGCGCGCGCTGATCGCCCGCTTCTGGGTCAACCCCGTCGACGGCAAATTCGTCCGCTGGGGCACAACCTTGCATGACCGTTTCATGCTGCCGCATTTTGTCTGGGCCGATTTCCTCGACGTGCTCGCCGACCTTCGCGAAAACGGCTTCGACGTCAGTCCGGAATGGTTCAAGGCCCAGCTCGAATTCCGTTTCCCCTTCTGCGGCGAGGTCGAATACGAAGGCTCCAAACTGGAGCTGCGCCAGGCGCTTGAACCCTGGCACGTCATGGGCGAGGAAGGTGCGCCGGGCGGCACCGCCCGCTACGTCGACTCGTCCGTCGAGCGCCTTCAGGTGCGGCTCGAAACCAGCAATACGGCACGCTACACCGTCACCTGCAATGGCCGCGTCCTGCCGCTGACGCCGACCGGCACCTCCGGCGTATCGGTCGCCGGCGTCCGTTACAAGGCATGGCAGCCGGCCTCCGGCCTGCATCCCGTCCTTCCGATCAACACGCCTTTGACTTTTGACATTTATGATACATGGTCGAAGCGTTCGATCGGCGGCTGCATCTATCATGTTGCCCATCCGGGCGGCCGGACCTATGACACCTTCCCGGTCAACGGCAACGAGGCGGAAGCAAGGCGGCTCGCCCGCTTCGAGCCGTGGGGACATACGGCGGGCGGTTATATCCCGCGCGCCGAGACGGGTTCGCTTGAATTCCCGCTGACGCTGGATCTGCGGCGGCCCGCCGGAATTTGAAGCCGGGGGTGAAGCTAAGGTTAAGGCCGGGGGTTTAGGGCTTGGGTTTTGATGGGTAAGAGGCCGGCAGTAGAGCGCAGGGAAGAGACAGAGGACCGCACCAGCAAACGTGCGGCCTTCGACTATGCGCCGCTTCCTGGCACCGCCGACGAGATGGTCGACAACAAAGGCGTTGTCCGCCCGGTCTGGAAGAATTTCCTCTCGCATCTGAGCGCAATGCCGGAAAAGGATCTCGCCGAGCGTTTCGCCCGCGCCGACCGTTATCTCCGGGATGCCGGCGTCTTCTACCGTGCCTATGGCAGCAGCAAGGGCACCGGCGAACGCGCCTGGCCGATCTCGCATATTCCGGTGCTGATTGACGAGCGCGAATGGCAGACGCTGTCGGCCGGCCTCGTCCAGCGCGCCGACCTGCTCGAGGCCATCGTTGCCGATATCTATGGCGACAACCGGCTGGTGGAGGAAGGCGTTCTGCCGCCGGCGCTGATGGCCGCCAATCCCGAATTCCAACGCCCGCTCGCCGGCATCCGGCCGGCTTCCGGCCACTATCTGCATTTCTGCGCCTTCGAGATCGGCCGCGGACCCGACGGCAACTGGTGGGTGCTGGCCGATAGGACACAGGCGCCGTCGGGCGCCGGGTTCGCGCTGGAAAGCCGCGTCGCCACGACCCGGGCCTTCTCGGATATCTACGCCGAAACCCCCGTCCACCGCCTCGCCTCCTTCTTCGGCGCCTTCCGCGACGCGCTGCAGGGCATGAAACATTCGGGCGACGACCGTATCGCCGTGCTGACGCCAGGCCCCGCCAACGAGACCTATTACGAGCACGCCTACATCGCCCGCTATCTCGGCTTCATGCTGCTCGAAGGCGAGGATCTCACCGTCGTCAAGGGCCGCGTCATGGTGCGCACGGTCGCCGGCCTGAAGCCGATCGGCGTGCTCTGGCGCCGCCTCGATTCGGCCTTTGCCGACCCGCTGGAACTGAACCAGAACTCGCACATCGGCACGCCCGGCCTCGTCGAAGCACTGCGCGCCGAAAGCGTCACCATCGTCAATGCGCTCGGCACCGGCGTTCTCGAGACCCGGGCGCTGCTGGCCTTCATGCCGACCATCTGCCGCCGCCTGCTGGGGCAGGATCTGCAACTGCCCTCGATCGCCACCTGGTGGTGCGGCCAGGAAGATGAGCGCGAGCACGTCGCCAAGAATATCGAGAAGATGGTGATCGGCCCGGCCTATTCCCGCGCCCCCTTCTTCGACGACAGCGGCGAATCCGTGCTCGGCTCGTCACTGCGTGCGGCCGCCAAGGATTCCATTACCGACTGGCTGCGTTCGGACGGACCGAAACTTGTGGGACAGGAGGTCGTCACGCTCTCGACGACGCCCGCCTGGGTGGACGGCAAGCTCGTGCCGCGGCCGATGTCGCTGCGCGTCTTTGCCGCCCGCACCGCGAGCGGCTGGCAGATCATGCCCGGCGGTTTTGCCCGCATCGGCTCCGCTGCCGATGTCGCGGCGATCGCCATGCAGTCGGGCGGAGCGGCCGCCGACGTCTGGATCGTCAGCGACAAGCCCGTCGAACGCCACACGCTGCTGCCGGCCGAAGGCAGCTTCACCCGCAACATGCCGGGCAGCCTGCCAAGCCGGGCGGCCGACAATCTGTTCTGGCTCGGCCGCTATATCGAGCGCGCCGAAGGGGCGCTGCGCATCCTGCGCGCCTGGCATGCCCGTTATGCCGAAGCCGCCGATCCGAGCCAGGCGCTGCTCGCCGACGTCTCCGCCTATCTCTCAGCCGTCGATATCGACACCGCCGCGGCCGTGCCGGAGACGCTCCTGCGCCACATCGACAGCGCCGTTTATTCGGCGAGCAATATCCGCGATCGTTTCTCGCCGGATGGCTGGCTCGCACTCAACGATCTCGCCAAGACCGCACGCCGCTTCCACGTCGCCGTCGCGGCCGGCGATGACGCCAGCCACGCGATGACGATCCTTCTGCGCAAGCTCGCGGGCTTTGCCGGCCTGGTGCACGAGAACATGTACCGTTTCATGGGCTGGCGTTTCCTCTCGCTCGGCCGCTATATCGAGCGCGGCCTGCACATGACGCGCCTGCTCGGCCACATGTCCGGCCCGGAAGCGCCCGACGGCGCGCTCGACATGCTGCTCGAGATCGGCGACAGCGTCATGACCCATCGCCGCCGCTACAACGTCAACACCGCACGGCTGACCGTCACCGACCTGCTGGCGCTCGACCCGCTCAATCCTCGCTCGATCCTCTTCCAGGTGAACGAGATCCATCACGAGGTCGAACAACTGCCGAACGCCCTGATCAACGGCCAGATGTCACCCTTCTACCGCGAGGCGATGCGGCTCCATTCCGGCCTGGCGGTGATGACGCCGGAGGGCATGGGGGCCGAGGTCTATCAGCGGCTCGAACGCGAATTGGAGCAGCTTTCCGATCTGCTCGCCCAGACCTATCTCGGGTGACGGCGATGCATTACGATCTTTCGCTGCGCATGGGATACAGCTACGATGTGCCGGCCTCCGGCGCCCGCCACATCATGCGCCTGATGCCGCTGTCGCTGACCAACCGGCAGCGCCTGGTCGCCGGCTCGATCACCATTTCGCCGACGCCGGACGAGCAGTCGCATTTCGTCGATTTCTTCGATCATCCTGCCACCTCCTTCATGCTGCGCGCGCCCCACGAGACGCTCGACATTCGCATGCAGGCTCGCGTGCAGGTGGAAAGCCAGCCGATCGCCGCCGATTTCTCGCCGCTGCTGGCCGACTTGCCGGAGGAGATAGCAGGCATCTGGTCCTTGGCGCCGGATTCGCCGCACCACTTCATCGGCGACAGCCCGCGCCTGACGCAGGCGCGCGAGATCAGCGATTATGCCCGAAGCTGCGCCATGCCTGATCTGACGGCAATGCAGATCGCCTATGCGCTGTGTGCCCGCATCTATAAGGATTTCACCTACGACGCCGAGGCGACGACAGTCGACACGACCCCGCTCGAAGCCTTCAGGCTGAAGCGCGGCGTCTGCCAGGATTTCACCCACATCATGATCCTGGCGCTCCGAAGCCTCGGCATTCCGGCCGGCTATGTCTCCGGTTTCCTGCGCACCATCCCGCCGCCCGGCAAGGAGCGGCTGGAAGGGGCGGACGCCATGCATGCCTGGGTGCGGATCTGGTGCGGCGAGACCATCGGCTGGATCGAGCTCGACCCGACCAACAACATACCCGCCGGCACCGACCATATCGTCGTCGCCTATGGCCGGGACTATTCCGACGTCGTTCCCGTCATCGGCGTATTGAAAAGCTATGGCGGCCAGCGCGCTGTCCAGGCGGTCGATGTGATCCCGCTGAAATAATCCCAAAACTGGAAAAATCCGCTCATTCGTTAAACTTCTATTGACGCCGTAAGCACGGCGTAAAGAAGCAGCAATGCCTAATGTACCCACAGGGTCTATTTCGGGTGAACATGATGAGCACCTCCTTCTTGCATCCCTGCCAGCGTCGCATGTTGAGCGACCGTGGCGGGAATTTCGGTATTATGACGGCGATCATGATCCCCGTTCTGCTCGGCGCCGCCGGGCTGGCGATCGACTATTCGAACATGGCGCTTTCGCAGCGCCAACTCCAGGAAGCAACCGATTCGGCAGCACTTGCTGCTGCAACCGCACTTGCAAGTGGCACCGTCGCCGACGAGGCGGCGGCAAAGATCCTGGCGAAGAATTTCGTCGTGGGACAAATGGCCAACTCTGTCGGGGCGGCTTCGGGGAGCGCAATCAGAAATGCGACGAACGTCGACATCGACACCTCTACCTCCTCGACAGGCAAGAGCTATAGTGTCGCGGTAACGGCCTCATACAGTCTTAGTCTGACGCCGTTCATGAATATCCTGGGCCACTCCACGAAGAACATCACCACCACCAGTTCGACAACGAGCGGCACCAGCCAAACGAAGAGCGCTCTCTCGATGGAACTCGTCCTCGACCAATCCGGCTCAATGGGCGAAGACACCAATACATGCGCCCAATACAAAAAAAACGGCACCACCTGTAAGGCCTACGTCATCAAGATCGACGCCCTGAAACAGGCAGCCGCCTCGCTCTTCGATGCTCTCGACCAGGCGGATCCACAGCACACACTCGTACGCACGGGCGTCATCTCCTACAGTAACGGATTGTTGCGCGATCCCTGGACCAATAAGGTCACCAGTGTCAGCGCCATGGACTGGGGAACGACCAAATCCCGAGACTATGTCAAGACCATTGCGCCGACACTTGGCACCGATGCCACCGAACCGATGCAGTCGGCCGACGACACGATCAAGAAGAATGCGGACAACACCGACGCCGAAAGCGTGGAACATAAGAAGAAGGGCAATTCCAAGGTCGACCGGTTCATCGTCCTCATGACCGATGGCCAAATGACCGGGAATAGTGACACTTGGAACAGGGACAAAGATCAAAGCGTCCGCGACAAGTGCGATGCCGCCAAAAAGGACGGAATTACCCTCTTCACCGTGGCCTTCATGGCGCCGGACAAGGGCAAGAGCCTTCTCCAATATTGTGCGTCGCCGGGCGGCAACTACTACGAGGCCGAAACTATGGAAAAGCTGGTCGACGACTTCGAGAGCATCGCTCAGACGGCCACTAAGGCCGCAACCCTGCTCACCAACTGACGTCGCTGCGGCAGGACCGCGCTCAAACAAAAAGCCGCGCCGGAACAAACCGGCGCGGCTTTTCGTTTATCGCGGCCACATCTCGGGAAAAGCGATTGAATTCAATTCCCCTGAACCCCGTGAATATGCAGGTTTCGCAATTTTTTCGTTTGTCCAAATCCTTTGTTGCAAGTGCTTCCTAACGATGCATAAACTGTCGTTGAGACAAGCGACAAATCGATTAAATCAGGCATAACGTCCTGAAACCAAATTAAAATTGGCGAGATCTGACGATGAATAATGTTTCCAAGCCGGTTATCCCCTCTCCCGCCCCGCGCAGCTCGAAGCCGGAAATTCTCGCCGAAGAAATCATCGAACGCCTGACCTACCGCATCGGCAAGGACGCCAAGGTGGCAAAGCCGCACGACTGGCTGACGGCAACGATCCTGGTGGTCCGCGACCGCATCATCGACAGGTGGATGGCCTCCACCCGCGAGGTTTATGCAACTGGCGCCAAGCGCGTCTATTATCTGTCTCTCGAATTCCTGATCGGCCGCCTGATGCGCGATGCCGTCTCGAACCTCGGCCTGATGGAGGAGGTGCGCGATGCACTCGCCTCTCTCGGCGTCGACGTCAACGTCATTGCCGGCCTGGAGCCGGATGCCGCACTCGGTAATGGCGGCCTCGGCCGTCTGGCGGCCTGTTTCATGGAGAGCATGGCGACGGTTGACGTCCCCGCCTATGGTTACGGCATCCGCTATGTGCACGGCCTCTTCCGCCAGCAGCTGGCCGATGGCTGGCAGGTCGAACTGCCGGAAAACTGGCTCGCCCACGGCAATCCCTGGGAGTTCGAACGCCGCGAGAGTTCCTATGAAATCGGCTTCGGCGGCGCCGTCGAATTCGTCACCACCCATGACGATCAGCCGCGCTACGTCTGGAAGCCGGCCGAACGCGTCATTGCCGCCGCCTTCGACACGCCGGCCGTCGGCTGGCGTGGCAAGCGCGTCAACACGCTGCGTCTCTGGTCGGCGCAGCCGATCGATCCGATCCTGCTCGATGCCTTCAATGCCGGCGATCACATTGGGGCGCTGCGCGAAAGCAACAAGGCCGAAAGCCTGACCCGGGTCCTCTATCCTGCCGACGCCACCCCGGCCGGCCAGGAACTGCGCCTGCGCCAGGAATTCTTCTTCTCGTCGGCCTCTCTGCAGGACATCCTGCGCCGTCATTTGCAGCAATATGACGATTTCACCTCGCTGCCGGACAAGGTGGCGATCCAGCTGAACGATACCCATCCCGCCGTCTCGGTCGCCGAACTGGTGCGTCTGCTCTGTGACGTGCACGGGATGGATTTCGAGCAGGCCTGGGACATCACCCGCCGAACCTTCTCCTATACCAACCACACGCTCCTGCCGGAAGCCTTGGAAAGCTGGCCGGTGCCGCTGTTCGAGCGACTGCTGCCGCGCCACATGCAGATCGTCTACGCGATCAACGCCAAGATCCTGATCGATGCCCGTAAGGGCAAGAACTTCTCCGACGGCGAAATCCGCTCGATCTCGCTGATCGAGGAAAGCGGCGACCGCCGCGTGCGCATGGGCAACCTCGCCTTCGTCGGCTCGCACTCGATCAACGGCGTCTCGGCGCTACATACGGACCTGATGAAGGTCACGGTCTTTGCTGATCTGCACAAGCTCTATCCCGACCGCATCAACAACAAGACCAACGGCATCACGCCGCGCCGCTGGCTGCAGCAGTGCAATCCCGGCCTCACTGGCCTGATCCGTGAAGCGATCGGCGACGAATTCCTCGACGATGCCGAGAAGCTGACGCCGCTCGACAAGTTCGCCTCCGATCCGACCTTCCAGCAGAAGTTCGCCGCCGTGAAGCGCGCCAACAAGGTGGCACTTTCCAATCTCGTCGCCAGCCGCATGGGCGTGAAGCTCGATCCGTCGGCGATGTTCGATATCCAGATCAAGCGCATCCACGAATATAAGCGCCAGCTGCTGAACATCATCGAAGCCGTCGCCCTCTACGACCAGATCCGCTCGCATCCCGAGCTTGACTGGGTGCCGCGCGTCAAACTCTTCGCCGGCAAGGCGGCGCCGAGTTATTACAATGCCAAGCTGATCATCAAGCTGATCAACGACGTCGCCCGCACCATCAACAACGACCCGTCGGTGCGCGGGTTGCTGAAGGTCGTCTTCGTGCCGAACTACAATGTCTCGCTTGCCGAGGTCATGGTTCCGGCCGCCGACCTCTCCGAGCAGATCTCGACCGCCGGTATGGAAGCATCCGGCACCGGCAACATGAAGTTCGGCCTCAACGGTGCGCTGACCATCGGCACGCTCGATGGCGCCAATGTCGAGATGCGCGACAATGTCGGCGAAGACAACATCGTCATCTTCGGCCTCAAGGCCGACGAGGTCTCGAAGGTCCGCAGCGATGGCCACAATCCCCGCGCCATCATCGAGGGATCGCGCGAACTCGCCCAGGCGCTCTCAGCCATCGGCTCCGGCGTCTTCTCGCCCGATGACCGCAACCGTTACACGGCGCTGATCGACGGCATCTATTCGCACGACTGGTTCATGGTCGCAGCCGACTTCGACGCCTATGCCCAGGCCCAGCGCGAAGTCGATCAGATCTGGACCAACCAGTCCGCCTGGTACACCAAGACGATCAACAACACGGCACGGATGGGCTGGTTTTCGTCCGACCGTACGATCAGGCAATATGCCGACGAAATCTGGAGAGCCGGATGAAAACGCCGAAAAACGTCCCTGAAGTAAAGCTTTCCTGGGAAATTTCGGCAGATGAAATCGCGGCGATCCTTGCCGGCTCGCATTCCAATCCCTTTGCCGTCCTAGGGGTGCACCAGGCAGGCGACGCCTTCGTCGCCCGGTGTTTCATCCCGGGCGCAGAGGAAGTGACCGCCATGGCGCTCGACGGCAGCGTCGTCGGCGAACTGAACCAGCTCCATGCCGACGGCTTTTTCGCCGGCCCGGTTTCCCTGACCAAGCTGCAGCCGGTGCGATACCGCGCCCGGCGCGGCGATGCCGAATGGGCGGTCACCGATCCTTACAGCTTCGGTCCGGTGCTCGGGCCGATGGACGATTATTTTGCCCGCCAGGGCTCGCACCTGCGGCTGTTCGACAAGATGGGCGCCCACCTCATCAAGCATGATGGCGCCCAGGGCATCCATTTCGCCGTCTGGGCCCCGAATGCGCAGCGCGTTTCGGTCGTCGGCGATTTCAACAATTGGGACGGCCGCCGCCACGTCATGCGCTTCCGCTCCGATAGCGGCATCTGGGAAATCTTTGCCCCTGACGTGCCGATCGGCGTCGCCTACAAATTCGAGATCCGCGGCCAGGACGGCGTGCTGCTGCCGCTGAAGGCCGACCCCTTCGCCCGCCGCAGCGAGCTCCGGCCGAAAACCGCCTCGATCACCGCCGCCGATCTGGAGCAGGAGTGGGAAGACGAAGCCCACCTGAAGCACTGGCGCGAAACCGACAAGCGCCGCCAACCGATCTCGATCTACGAGGTGCATGCCGCCTCGTGGCAGCGCCGGCAGGACGGCACGATGCTGTCCTGGGATGAGCTTGCCTCCAGCCTCATCCCCTATTGCGCCGACATGGGCTTCACCCATATCGAATTCCTGCCGATCACCGAGCATCCCTATGACCCCTCCTGGGGCTACCAGACGACAGGCCTCTATGCGCCGACAGCCCGTTTCGGCGAGCCGGAGGGTTTTGCCCGTTTTGTCAACGGCTGCCACAAGGTCGGCATCGGCGTCATCCTCGACTGGGTACCGGCGCATTTCCCGACCGACGAGCACGGCCTCGGCTGGTTCGACGGCACGGCGCTCTATGAGCACGAAGACCCGCGCAAGGGCTTCCACCCCGACTGGAGCACAGCGATCTACAATTTCGGCCGCACCGAGGTCGTTTCCTACCTCGTCAACAATGCGCTCTATTGGGCCGAGAAATTCCATCTCGACGGCCTGCGCGTCGATGCCGTCGCCTCCATGCTCTACCTCGATTATTCCCGCAAGCACGGCGAATGGATCCCGAACGAATATGGCGGCAACGAAAACCTCGAAGCCGTCCGCTTCCTGCAGGATCTTAACACCCGCATCTACGGCCAGCATTCCAACGTCATGACCATCGCCGAGGAATCGACTTCCTGGCCGAAGGTCTCCCAGCCCGTGCATGAAGGCGGCCTCGGTTTCGGCTTCAAGTGGAACATGGGCTTCATGCACGACACGCTGAGCTACATGAGCCGCGATCCGATATATCGCGGGCACCATCACAACGAGCTGACCTTCGGCCTGCTCTACGCCTATTCGGAAAATTTCGTCCTGCCGCTCTCGCATGACGAGGTCGTCCATGGCAAAGGCTCGCTGATCGCCAAGATGCCGGGCGACGACTGGCAGAAATTCGCCAATCTGCGCGCTTACTACGCCTATATGTGGGGCTATCCCGGCAAGAAGCTGCTGTTCATGGGCCAGGAATTCGCCCAGTGGAGCGAGTGGAGCGAGGCGAAGTCGCTCGACTGGAACCTGCTTCAATATCGCATGCACGAGGGCATAAGGCGCCTGGTGCGCGACCTCAATTTCACCTATCGCAGCAAGCCGGCCTTGCATGAGCGAGACTGCGAGGGCGAAGGTTTCGAATGGCTGGTCGCCGACGACCACCAGAATTCGGTCTTTGCCTGGCTGCGCAAGGCGCCGGGCCAGAAGCCGGTCGCCGTCATCACCAATTTCACCCCCGTCTATCGCGAGAACTATACGATCCGCCTGCCGTCCGCAGGCCGCTGGCGGGAAATCCTGAACACCGATGCCGACATCTACGGCGGCAGCGGCAAGGGCAATGGCGGGCGCGTGCAGGCCGTCGATGCCGGCGGCGACATCACCTGCTCGATCACCTTGCCGCCCTTGGCGACAATCATGCTTGAACCTGAAAATTAGTGACTGGTGGGAGGAGAAAATGGTAGAAAAGCGTGTTCAGCCACTTGCCCGCGATGCAATGGCTTATGTTCTGGCAGGCGGCAGGGGGAGCCGTCTCAAGGAACTCACCGACCGGCGTGCCAAGCCCGCCGTCTATTTCGGCGGCAAGGCTCGCATCATCGATTTCGCCTTGTCTAACGCCCTGAATTCAGGCATCCGCCGCATCGGCGTTGCCACGCAATACAAGGCGCATTCGCTGATCCGCCACATGCAGCGCGGCTGGAACTTCTTCCGCCCTGAGCGCAACGAGAGTTTCGACATCCTGCCGGCCAGCCAGCGCGTCTCGGAAACGCAGTGGTATGAAGGCACCGCCGACGCCGTCTATCAGAACATCGACATCATCGAGGATTATGGTGTCGAATACATGGTCATTCTCGCCGGCGACCACGTCTACAAGATGGACTATGAATGGATGCTGCAGCAGCACGTCGATTCCGGCGCCGACGTCACCATCGGCTGCCTGGAAGTGCCCCGCATGGAGGCGGTGGGCTTCGGCGTCATGCATGTCAACGACAAGGACGAGATCATCGCCTTCGTCGAGAAGCCGGCCGATCCGCCGCCCATTCCCGACAAGCCGGATTTCGCCCTCGCCTCGATGGGCATCTACGTCTTCCACACCAAGTTCCTGCTCGATGCCCTGCGCCGCGACGCCGCCGACCCGACGTCGAGCCGCGACTTCGGCAAGGACATCATCCCCTATATCGTCGAGCACGGTAAGGCGGTCGCCCACCGATTCGCCAAGTCCTGCGTCCGCTCCGATTTCGAGCACGAGCCCTACTGGCGCGACGTCGGCACGATCGACGCCTATTGGCAGGCCAATATCGACCTGACGGCGATCGTCCCGGAGCTCGATATCTACGACAAGTCCTGGCCGATCTGGACCTATGCCGAGATCACTCCGCCGGCGAAATTCGTCCATGACGACGAGGACCGCCGCGGCTCCGCCACGTCCTCCGTCGTGTCGGGCGACTGCATCATCTCAGGCGCCAGCCTCAACAACAGCCTGCTCTTCACCGGCGTCAGGGCCAACTCCTTCTCCAAATTGGAAGGCGCGGTCATCCTGCCGAACGTCAAGATCGGGCGACGGGCGCAGCTCAAGAATGTGGTGATCGATCATGGTGTCGTCATTCCGGAAGGCTTGGTCGTCGGCGAGGACCCCAAACTCGACGCCAAGCGCTTCCGGCGGACGGAAAGCGGCATCTGCCTGATCACGCAACCGATGATCGACAAGCTGGATATCTGACTTATGAAAGTTCTTTCGGTTTCATCCGAAGTCTTCCCTTTGATCAAGACAGGGGGCCTGGCCGATGTGTCAGGCGCCCTGCCGATTGCTCTAAACGCCTTTGGGGTCGAGACCAAGACCCTACTGCCCGGCTATCCCGCCGTCATGAAGGTGATTCGCGATCCGGTCGCCAGGCTCGAATTCCCCGACCTGCTCGGCGAGCCGGCGACCGTGCTAGAGGTTGAGCACGAGGGCATCGATCTGCTTATCCTCGATGCGCCGGCCTATTACGACAGGCCGGGCGGCCCCTATGTTGATCCGCTCGGCAAGGACTATCCTGACAACTGGCGGCGTTTTGCCGCCCTTTCGCTCGCCGCATCCGAGATCGCAGCCGGACTGCTGCCCGGCTGGCGGCCGGATCTTGTCCACACCCACGATTGGCAGGCGGCGCTGACCTCGGTCTATATGCGCTACTATCCGACGCCGGAACTGCCGAGCGTGCTGACTATCCACAACATCGCCTTCCAGGGCCAGTTCGGTTCCGAGATCTTTCCCGGCCTGCGGCTGCCCGCCCATGCCTTCGCCACCGACAGCATCGAATATTACGGTACGGTCGGTTACCTCAAGGGTGGCCTGCAGACCGCTCACGCGATCACCACGGTCAGCCCGACCTATGCCGACGAGATTCTGACCCCGGAATTCGGCATGGGGCTCGAGGGCGTCATCGCCAGCCGCATCGACAATCTGCACGGCATCGTCAACGGCATCGACACCGATATCTGGAACCCGGCGACCGATCCCGTCGTCCACACCCATTATGGCCCGACGACGCTGAAGAACCGCGAGGAGAACCGCCGTTCGATCGCCGAATTTTTCCATCTCGACAATGACGACGCCCCGATCTTCTGCGTCATCAGCCGTCTCACCTGGCAGAAGGGCATGGACATCGTCGCCAATGTCGCCGACGAAATCGTCGCCATGGGCGGCAAACTCGTCGTGCTCGGCTCCGGCGAAGCCGCACTCGAAGGCGCACTGCTTGCCTCCGCCAGCCGCCATCCCGGCCGCATCGGCGTCTCGATCGGTTATAACGAGCCGATGTCGCACCTGATGCAGGCCGGCTGCGACGCGATCATCATCCCGTCGCGTTTCGAACCCTGCGGCCTGACGCAGCTTTACGGCCTGCGTTACGGCTGCGTCCCGATCGTCGCCCGCACCGGCGGGTTGAACGACACCGTGATCGATGCCAATCACGCCGCACTTGCAGCGAAAGTGGCAACCGGCATACAATTCTCACCCGTGACGGAAACGGGCATGCTACAGGCAATCCGCCGTGCGATGCATTTTTACGCGGACCGAAAACTCTGGACCCAATTGCAAAAGCAAGGCATGAAATCGGATGTCTCCTGGGAGAAGAGCGCCGAACGCTACGCTGCCCTCTATTCAAGCCTCGTCTCGAAAGGCATGTGAACTAAATGAACAAGTCCGTACCCACCACGCCCTATCTGGACCAGAAACCAGGCACGTCGGGACTGCGCAAGAAGGTTCCGGTCTTCCAGCAGCCGAACTATGCCGAGAACTTCATCCAGTCGATCTTCGATTCGCTGGAAGGCTATCAGGGCAAATGCCTCGTCATCGGCGGCGACGGACGCTACTACAATCGCGAAGTCATCCAGAAGGCGATCAAGATGGCCGCCGCCAACGGCTTCGGCAAGGTCATGGTCGGCAAGGGCGGCATCCTGTCGACGCCGGCCGCCTCCCATATCATCCGCAAGTACAAGGCCTTCGGCGGCATCATTCTGTCGGCCAGCCACAATCCCGGTGGCCCCACAGAAGATTTCGGCATCAAGTACAACATCAACAATGGCGGCCCGGCGCCGGAAAAGATAACCGACGCGATGTATGCGCGCTCGAAGACGATCGACAGCTACAAGATCGCCGATTTCGCCGATGTCAATCTCGACCGGATCGGCAAGGACGAGCTTCCGGGCGGCATGATCCTCTCAGTCATCGACCCGGTCGAGGACTATGCCGCGCTGATGGAAGAGTTGTTCGATTTCGGCGCCATCCGTAACCTGATCAGCCTCGGCTTCCGCATTGCCTTCGACGGGATGAGCGCAGTCACCGGCCCCTATGCCAAGGAAATCTTCGAAAATCGTCTCGGCGCTCCCTTGGGCTCGGTGCGCAACTTCATGCCGCTGCCGGATTTCGGCGGTCATCATCCCGATCCGAACCCGGTTCACTGCAAGGAACTCTTCGATGAGATGATGGGCGACGACGCGCCCGATTTCGGCGCCGCTTCCGACGGCGACGGCGACCGCAATCTGATCATCGGCCGCGGCATCTTCGTCACCCCTTCCGACAGCCTGGCGATCCTTGCCGCCAACGCCAATCTCGCTCCCGGCTATTCCGGCGGCCTTGCCGGCATCGCCCGCTCGATGCCGACATCGGGTGCCGCCGACCGTGTCGCCGAAAAGCGCGGCATCGGCATGTACGAAACACCGACCGGCTGGAAATTTTTCGGCAATCTGCTCGACGCCGGCATGGCGACGATCTGCGGTGAGGAAAGCTCCGGCACCGGCTCCAGTCATGTCCGCGAAAAGGACGGCCTCTGGGCGGTGCTGCTCTGGCTGAACATTCTTGCCGTGCGCGGCGAGAGCGTCGCTGATATCGTCACCCAGCACTGGCAGACCTACGGCCGCAACTATTATTCACGCCATGATTACGAAGGCCTCGACACCGATGCGGCGAACGGCCTGGTGGACAATCTCCGCAGCCAGCTTTCCACCTTGCCCGGCAAGAACTTCGGCAGCCTGACGGTCGAAAAGGCCGACGACTTCGCCTATCACGATCCGATCGACAAATCGGTGAGCGAGCATCAGGGTGTGCGCGTGCTCTTTGCGGGCGGCTCCCGCGTCGTCTTCCGCCTGTCCGGCACCGGCACGTCTGGCGCAACCTTGCGCGTCTATATCGAGCGCTACGAGCCGGATTCGACTCGCCACAACATCGAAACGCAGGAAGCGCTCGCCGATCTGATCGCCGCCGCCGAAAGCATTGCTAGCATTCGTGAACGCACGGGACGCGATGCGCCAACCGTGATCACCTGATCCGGGGGGAACATGCGGGGAGAGAGTTCGGCGCAAAGCGGCGCGATCGTCTTCGAGACCGGCGTCGAATTTGCCGTCTGGTCGCATCATGCCGCACAGATCGAACTCTGCCTCTTCGAGGATGACGGCAACAGGGAATTTGCCCGCCTGCCGATGGCGCGCGACAGCAATCACGTCCACCGTCTTTTTGTCGACGGACTGAAGCAGGGCGCGCGCTACGGCTATCGTGCCGACGGCATTTACGCCCCCGACAACGGTCTCTGGTACGATCCCTCCAAGCTGCTGATCGATCCCTATGCCAAGGAGATCGATAGGCCGTTCCGCTACGATCCCCGCCTCGGCATCTATGGCGAGGACAGCCAGGATCTGATGCCGAAGGCGATCGTCACTGCCGATACGCGCGCCGAAATCCGCAAGCCGCTCTTCAAACCGGGCGGCTTCATTTATGAGGTGGCGGTGCGGCCCTTCACCATCCTCCATCCCGATGTACCGGAGGCTGAGCGCGGCACGATCGCCGCTCTTGCCCATCCCTCCGTTATCGCACATCTCAAGCGGATCGGTGTCGACGCCGTCGAACTGATGCCGATCACCGCCTGGATCGACGAACGCCACCTGCCGCCGCTCGGCCTGACCAACGGCTGGGGCTACAATCCCGTCGCCTTCATGGCGCTCGATCCGCGGCTGGCGCCGGGCGGCATGACGGAACTGCGCCAAACGGTCGCGGCCCTCCATGGCGAAGGCATCGCCGTCATCCTCGATCTCGTCTTCAACCATACCGGCGAGAGCGACCGCTACGGGACGACGCTGTCGCTGCGCGGCCTCGACAACCTGCATTATTATCGCCACGCCCAGAATATGCCGGGCGAACTCGTCAATGACACCGGCACCGGCAACACGCTCGCCTGCGATCATCCCGAGGTGCGACGCCTCATCATCGACAGCCTACGCCATTTCGTGCTCAACGCCGGCGTCGACGGCTTTCGCTTCGATCTCGCCCCAGTGCTCGGCCGCACCGCGACAGGCTTCGAACGCGACGGCGGAACGCTGGCCGCAATCCTCGCAGACACTGTGCTTGCCGACCGGATGATGATCGCCGAACCCTGGGATATCGGCCCGGGCGGTTACCAGCTCGGCAATTTCCCCAGCTCCTTCCTCGAATGGAACGACCGGCTTCGCGACGATCTGCGCTGCTACTGGCGCGGCGACGACTGGAAGACCGGGGCGCTCGCCACCGCACTTGCCGGCTCCTCCGACATCTTCTCCCGCAATGACGGCAAAGGCACGCGCAGCGTCAATTTCCTCGCCGCCCATGACGGCTTCACGCTGACCGATCTCGTCTCCTATGCCGGCAAGCACAATGACGCCAATGGCGAACACAATCGCGACGGCCACAACGAGAACCACTCCTGGAACAACGGCGTCGAAGGGGAAACCGTCTATCCCTCGATCCGCAAGCGCCGCCGCGACGATGTGATGGCGCTGCTATCGACACTCTTTGCCACCCGCGGCAGCGTCATGCTGACGGCGGGCGACGAGGGCGGCCGCAGCCAGCACGGCAACAACAACGCCTATTGCCAGGACAATGAGATCACCTGGCTCGATTGGAAGGGGCTGAACGAGGACCTCGTCGCCCATACCGCCTTCGTCGCCGGGCTGCGCCGCCGCTTCACGGTCTTTTCCGACACAGGCTTCCTGTCAGGAAACGGCGATGTCGAATGGATCTCGCTCTCCGGCGAGCCGATGACCGTTTCCGACTGGGAGATGCCGTCGCTTTCGACCCTCGGCATGCTGCTTTCGACCGGTGACCGCTCCGCGCGCGGCAGGCAGACCCGGCTTGCCGTGCTCTTCAACCGTTCCGGCGACCGCCAATTTTTCACGCTCCCGTCCGGAACCGAACCGGCTTGGCGTCAATTGACACCGGATGCAGCCAAGAAGCCCGGCGACCGCGTCACCCTCGAGCCACGCTCCGTCGCCTTTTTCGTCGAAAAGTGACCACCTCTCCTCGCTTGCGCAAATCCTTGTCGCAATCGCCATAAATGCACGATAAGGCTTTGGCCGGCGGCCTATTTCACGAGGAATTCATGGTCACGGAAATTTCACTCTCCGACGTGCGGGGACTGATCGGCATGGAAACAGGCCTTTCGGACTGGATCACCGTCGACCAGACGATGATCGACGCTTTTGCAGGGGCGACCGACGACCATCAGTTCATTCATGTCGATCCCGAGCGCGCGGCGGCCGAGAGCCCCTTCGGCGGCACCATCGCCCATGGCTTCCTGACGCTGTCTCTGCTGACGAGGATGAACTACAACTGCTTGCCGAAAGTGCGCGAGCAGACCATGGGCATCAATTACGGTTTCGATCGCGTCCGCTTCATGACGCCGGTGAAAAGCGGCGCCCGCGTCCGCGGCCGTTTCCTGCTCTCCGACGCCCGCTTCCGCGGCGGCGGCATGCTGATGACCACCTATGACGTCTCGATCGAGATCGAAAACGAGAAGAAGCCGGCCCTGACGGCAAGATGGATCACCATCATTCAATTCGACCCGAAGGATCGTCCCGAGGACGTTTAAGCAGAACGGCGCTTTTGTTCAGATAGCCGAATTGATGACGGCTTCGAGTGCGTGTCCGTCCGGATCCATCACGAACGCCGCATAATAATGTTCGCCGTAGTGAGGGCGTAAGCCTGGACCACCATTGTCACCGCCACCATGAGCGATTGCTGCTGCGTGAAATCGATCGACCGCCTGGCGGCTAGGAGCGGCAAAGGCCAGATGAAATCCCGGACCCGGCGGGCGCTGGCCATCCGGGCGATGTTTGATCGCCAGCTTGTCACCGCCACCGGGAAGGCCGTAGCCGATCGCCTGTCCCGTCTGCCCCGGCCTGATGTCATCCCACACCCTGACATAACCGAGCGCGGCAAGGGCGGCATCGTAAAATGCCGCCGACCGCTCGATATCGGAAACGCCGAGGGAAGCATGGTGCAGCATTTATCTATCCCTGAACAACCGTCTACGCAGCCAGCATTGGCCCGGCCTCAGTGCCCAGCGTCATGAGCCGCCTCGTTCAGCAGCCCGAAGACGAAATCGGAAAACGACCGCCAGCACTCCACCCGGAACGTGTCTTCGTCAGTGCGCAAAAGCACGATTTCTGCCTTGCCGAGGATCGTGCGCGACGCGGCTCCGACCGGAAACGAAGACAAGGACAGATCCTGCGGGCAGCCGCCGGCAAGCGTCTTTTCCGCGCCCGGTCCGGAGACGATGATCGCGAGATTGCGGTGAGAAACGTCGGTCGCCGAATGCACGGCACCCGCGCCAGAAAGCACCGTCATCAGATCGGCACCGTCCTCGTCGATAACAAGCCATTCGTCCGGCCCGATCCAGAGCACCGATCGCGCACCAGATCGGCTCGATGTCTTCGGGGCCGTCGGCACGGACAAGCCAAGAGCAGCGGAAAGCGCAGCCAGCGATGCCGCCGGCGCGCGCAGCGCCACCCTGCTTGCGACCGGTGCGATCGTCAGGCGTACCGTTGCGGAGCCACCGAAACGGCCGGCAAGCACCGGCTTGCGAATTGCGACATCAGCCATGGATGCGGCCCCCTTCCTTGTCAAAGAATACCAGATCCGTCACTTCGACGGCGATCGTCCGGTCCGCCATCGGCACATAGAGCGTCTCGCCCATCCGCGCCCGGCCGCCGGCGATAAGCGCGAAGGCGATCGATCGGCCGCAATTTTCCGACCAGTAGGCCGATGTGACGTGACCGAGCATGGTCATCGGCTTCGGCTCGTTCGGGTTCGCAACCACCTGCGCGCCTTCTTCGAGCACCAGCTTCGGATCCTGGGTGACGAGGCCGACGAGCTGCTTGCGCCCTTCTTTGACCAGGTCCGGGCGCTGCAGACCGCGAATCCCGACGAAGTCCTTCTTTTTCTTCGAAACCGCCCAGGCAACTCCCGCGTCATCGGGAGTGACGGTCCCGTCGGTATCCTGGCCGACGATGATGTAACCCTTCTCGGCGCGGAGCACGTGCATCGTCTCGGTGCCGTAGACGCAGGCGCCGAGTGGCTCGGCATTGGCCCAGACCGCTTCGAGCACCGACTGGCCGTAATCGGCCGGCACGTTGATTTCAAAGCCGGTTTCGCCGGTGAAGGAGACGCGGAAGAGTCGCGCCGGCACGCCGCAGACCGTACACTCGGCAACGCTCATATGCGGGAAGGCCTCGTTCGACAGATCGAGCCCTTCGACCAGCGGCGCGACGATGTCGCGCGCCTTCGGCCCTTGCACGGCAATCACCGCCCATTGCTCGGTCACCGAGGTCAACCATACCTTCAGATCCGGGAATTCCGTCTGCAGGTAATCTTCCATGTGATGGAGAACGCGCGGCGCGCCGCCGGTCGTCGTCGTCACATGGAAACGGTCGTCCGCCAGGCGCCCGACGACGCCGTCGTCATAAACGAAGCCGTCCTCGCGGGTCATGATGCCGTAACGGGCCTTGCCCGGCTTCAGCGTGTCCCAGGCATTGGTGTAGATAAGGTTGAGGAACTTTGCCGCATCCGGTCCCACCACCTCGATCTTGCCGAGCGTCGAAGCGTCGAAGATGCCCGCCGCCTCGCGTGCGGTCCGGCATTCGCGGGCAACCGCCTGATGCATGGTCTCGCCCGCGCGCGGATAGAACCAGGCACGTTTCCAGTTGCCCACATCCTCGAAGACCGCGCCATGGGCCTCTTCCCAGGCGTGCAGCGGCGTCTTGCGCGTCGGATCGAACAGCTCTCCGCGCGAATGGCCGACCAGCGTGCCGTAAGTGACAGGCGTATAGGGTGCACGGAACGTGGTGAGCCCGACCTGCGGTATTTCCTTGCCGAGCATTTCGGCGGCGATCGCCAGCCCGTGCATGTTGGAAAGCTTGCCCTGGTCCGATGCCATGCCGTTGGTCGTGAAGCGCTTGATGTGCTCGATCGAATGCATGCCCTCGCGCACGGCAAGGCGGATATCCTTGGCGCAGACGTCGTGCTGGAAATCGATGAAGGCCTTGGCGTTGGTCTTCGGGCCCGCACCTTCGGCGGCGCCGATCATGCCACCCGTCCACTCATAGGCCTGCTCCGCCGAGAGCGCGATTTTCTCGCCGCCGCTTTTGCCGGCGGCCTGCGCCATCAGCTCACCCGCAGCAAGCGATTCCTCGATCGTCCGCTGCAGATCGTCGGTGCCGTTGCAGGCGCCGACAGAGAGGCAGTCCTGTGCATAGTTGCCGGGCAGGAAACGCTGGCTTTCGGCATCGAAGGCCACTTTGCCGCGCGACTGTGAGAAGAGATGCACGGACGGCGTCCAGCCGGCCGAAACCAGCAGCGCATCAACCGCAATCTTGCGCGGCGAACCGCCGCCATTGCGCGCCACCGTCATCGACGAGATGCGCAGACGCCCGGCCGTATTGACGACCGACTGGCCTGTGAGGACATCGATGCCGAGCGCCCGCGCCTCTTCCAGCACCGCCGCTCCCGGCGCCTGCCTGCAATCGACGATGGCGGCGATCGAAACACCGGCTCGTTTCAGATCGAAAGCCGCCTCATAGGCCGAATCATGCGCCGTGTAGACGCCAACCTTGGTCCCGACCGCGACGCCGTAATGATTGAGATACATCCGCCCTGCCGAGGCGAGCATGATGCCCGGCCGGTCGTTGTTCGGAAATACCATGTGGCGTTCGATCGCGCCATTGGCGAGGATCACCCGCTTGGCCCGCACCTGCCACAGCCGCTCGCGCGGCAGATCGTGGGAAGGCTTGGCGATATGGTCGGTGACGCGCTCGGCGAGACCGACGAAATTGTGGTTGTAGTAACCGAACGCTGTCGTGCGCACCAGCACCTCGACATTGTCCATCGCCTTCAGCCGCGCCACGGCTTTCTGTGCCCAGGCATAACCGTCCTGACCGTCGATCTTCACGCCGGCATCGTAGCGCAATGCGCCGCCGACTTCCGCCTGCTCATCGCAGAGGATCACCTTCGCGCCGGTCTGGGCCGCGGCCAGCGCCGCCGAAAGCCCGGCAACACCGGCGCCGACCACCAGCACGTCGCAATGGGCGTAGCGGCTGGCATAATGGTCGGGATCCTCCTCCGTCGGCGCAACGCCGAGACCGGCAGCGCGACGGATGATCGGTTCGTAGACGCTTTTCCAGGCGGCGCGCGGCCACATGAAGGTCTTGTAGTAGAAACCGGCGGCGAAGAACGGCGACAACAGATTGTTGACCGCGCCGACATCGAAGGCAAGCGACGGCCAACGGTTCTGCGAGTTGACGATCATGCCATCGAAGACTTCCTGCACCGTGGCGCGCACATTCGGCTGCTTGCGCGCCGTATCGCGGGCGACGTCGATCAGCGCATTCGGCTCCTCGGCCCCTGCCGACAAAATGCCGCGGGCTCGGTGGTATTTGAACGAACGGCCGACCAGATGCACGCCGTGGGCGATCAGCGCCGAGGCCACGGTATCGCCTTCGCGGGCCGTATAGCTCTTGCCGTCGAAGCTGAAGCGCGCGGTTTTGGCCGGCGTCAGGCGCCCCTTGCCGACGATACGGTTCACGCCGCTCATTGCGCCTCTCCTTCCACAGCTTCATATGTCTCGACAGGCCCATGCTGCTGGGCCGCCGCACCGATCTGAGGCCTCGGCTCACCCGCCTTGTAGGTCACGATGAACTTGTCGGTCACCGTATCGCGCGCCGCGTTGAAGAAGCGCCCGCAGCCGTGAATATGCCGCCAGCGCTCGAAGATCAGGCCCTTCGGATTGTCGCGCAGAAAGAAATAGGCCTCGAATTCCTCGTCCGAGATCGAGGCGATGTCGGCGGGCCGCACGATATGCGCGTCACCCGCGCCACGGAATTCAAGCTCGGAGCGCTCTTCCTGGCAGTAGGGGCAATGGATCAGCAGCATGTGGAATTTCCTTGGGGAAAAGGGGAGACCAGCGGTGCGGCGCCCCACAAAATCTCGGTCACAGCATTCATCATCAGTGCGCCACCGCCGCAGCCGCCGCCTCGTCGATCAATCGGCCGCTGCGGAAACGCTCCAGCGTCAGCCCGGCATTGAACTTGTGCGGCTCGTCGCGGGCAATCAGATGCGCGAAGAGATTGGCCGAGCCCGGCGTCGCCTTGAAACCGCCGGTGCCCCAGCCGCAATTGACGTAGAGCCCGGGAACCGGCGTCTTCGACTGGATCGCCGAACGATCCGGCGTATTGTCGACGATGCCACCCCATTGCCGCATCATCTTGACGCGCCGGAACATCGGGAAGAGTTCGCAGATGGCGTCGAGCGTGTGCGTGATGATCTGCAGCCCGCCGGTCTGGGAGTAGGAATTATACTGGTCCGTGCCGGCGCCGATGACGAGTTCTCCCTTGTCGGACTGGGAGATATAGGCATGCACCGTGTTCGACATGACCACGCACGGGAAGATCGGCTTCAGCGGTTCGGAGACCAGCGCCTGCAGCGGACTCGATTGCAGCGGCACGCGCACATCGGCCATCTTCATGATCGTCGTCGTATGGCCGGCGGCCGACACGGCGACCTTTTTTGCGCCGATGAAGCCACGCGACGTCTCGACTCCGGTCACCCGTCCGTCGGGACCGCGGCGGATACCGGTCACTTCGCAATTCTGGATAATATGCACACCGCGGTCCGAGGCTGCGCGCGCATAACCCCAGGCAACCGCATCGTGCCGGGCCGTGCCGCCGCGACGCTGCAGCGCCGCACCGTTGATCGGGTAGCGGGCGCTGGCCGAGATGTCGAGTGGCGGGCAATAAGCCTTGGCCTGCTCCGGCGTCAGCCATTCATTGTCGATGCCGTAGAGCCGGTTGGCATGGATATGCCGCTTGAACGACTGCTGGTCGTGAATATTGTGCGAGAGCATCATCACGCCGCGCGGCGAATACATCACATTGTAGTTGAGCTCCTGCGAAAGCCCTTCCCAGAGCTTCATCGAATGCTCGTAAATGTGCATGCTCTCTTCATAGAGATAATTCGAGCGGATGATGGTGGTGTTGCGGCCGGTATTGCCGCCGCCGAGCCAGCCTTTCTCGATCACCGCGACATTGGTGATGCCGTGCTCCTTGGCGAGATAGTAGGCAGCACCCAGCCCATGACCGCCGGCGCCGACGATGACAACGTCGTATTCAGCGCGCGGCTCAGGCGAAGTCCACTGCTTCTCCCAGCCCTTATGGCCACGAAGGGCCTCCCTCGCCACGGCAAAAACCGAATATTTCCGCATCCGCCTTCTTCTCCTTTGGGAAAGAGCTGTTCTCCGCGCCCATACAAATCGCAAATCCAAATGCGGCACAACGGCTCTTTTGCGACAGCCTAGCGCTTTGCTTTTGACACTAAGCGACATGATGCCAAAAAGCGGTCGGTTTTCGGGTGACATCCTGCGCTGGTTTCGAAGGCTGTTCGGCAGGAGGAGGCAAGCCCTTTCCTGGGCCGCCGGTCCGCTGCTAGCCCAACTGGGCGAGAAGACAAGCAGTTACTAAAATGTTAATTCACCGGCATGTTCCCGGGGTTCCTGTATCATGTGGGGTCGGCGTTCATTACTCCAGGCACTTTGCCTTGTGATCGCCGGCGCGCAACCGGCACTTACCGCAGAGGCGGTCGGCCAGGCTGTCGTCATTAAGACGGAGGTGACGGGGCAGAGCGGCCCGATCGAAGTCGACACCAGCGTTCATCGCAACGAGCGCATCAAGACATCCCCATCGGGCCTTGGCCAGTTCCTGTTCCGTGACGGCACGAAGCTCGCGGTGGGCTGGGGCTCGTCGGTGGTGATCGACAAATATGTCTTCGATGATTCTCAATCGGTCAAAAAACTCACCATCAGGGCGGCGAAGGGTACGTTCCGCTGGGTGAGCGGCAGTTCCAACTCCTCCGCCTACCAGATCCTGACGCCCGCCGGCACGATCGGCGTGCGCGGCACCGCTTTCGATTTTTACGTCGGCCCTGATGGCACCACCGCCGTCGTCCTGTTGAATGGCGCGGCCCGGTTTTGTGGCCCGGGCGGCTGCCGGCAATTGCAGCAGCGCTGCGACTGCGTGGTGGCGAAGCCGAACGGCAATATGTCGGCCGCACGCCGGGTCGATCCCAGCATTCTCGACACGCTCGGAAATCCCCGCGCCCTTCCCTTCCTCTCCGGCAATCAGCGGCTTGCGGGCGGCATCGGCATGCTCGGCGGCTGCAATATGGCCTCCGTTGCGCCGGAAAGAAAAGACCGAACACGGCCTCCGCCGGCAGTTGCGCCTGCCCCGCAAAGGCAGGATCCGCCACAGAGACAGGCCGAGCCGCAAAAGGAGCGGCCGAACAAGCCCGACAAGCCGCACCATGACAAACCACACCATGACAGGCCGCATCATGACGAACCGGATAGGCCTGACAAGCACGAGGGCCATGGCCGGCATGACGATGACGGCAAGCCGGGAAATCACGGCGAGGATCATCGTGACCACGACCGCGACCATTCTGGACATCGCGATCATGGTCATGACAACGATCGGAACCACGACAGAGGCCGGAATTTCAATCGCGGCCGCTGAAGCCCGTCAGTCTACGGCGCTCTTTTCGACCCTTTCGGGCACTTCGCGGAAATGATCGGTTCTGCCGGATAGGCGCTTGTAGAATTCCGCCAGGCCGCCGGTCACCTGCACCGCCCTCAGTTTGGCCGTACCCATAAGCTTCCGGCTGTTCCTGGAATGCGATTGCAGGGCCTGCATCAACTGCCTGTGAACGACCTCGAGCGCGGCGAATTCCTGGGATGCCGCGACGCGCTCATCGCCGACGACCGCAAGGATCTGGGTCCGGCTGCTCTTCCCCTTGAGCGGGAGCGCGCCGGCTTCGATCAGCGCCATTCCCCGCACTGAGCGTGCCGTGCTGTCGGAGATGAGGATATCGAAGCCGACCTCCTTGCAGGACGATTCGATGCGGGCCGCGACGTTGACGGCGTCTCCGACGGCCGAATAGTTGAAGCGGGTCTTGGCGCCCATGTTGCCGACGCAGGCAAGGCCGGTATGGACGCCGATGCCGATCCCGACCTCCTGATCGGCCCCGAAACCGAAGGCGTCGCCGGCGTTCAGTTCGGCGAGTGTCTCGCGCATGGCAAGCGCTGTGCGAACCGCCTTTGTTTGATGATCCGCCACATCGACGGGCGCATTCCAGAACGCCATGATCGAATCGCCGATGAACTTGTCGAGCGTGCCTTCATTGGCCACGACATGGCGGCTCAGCGCATCGAGCAGCGTATTCAGGAAGGCCACCACATCCGTCGGTGCCAGCCGCTCGCTTATCTCGGTGAAGTTCCTGACATCGACGAACATGACCGTCAGCTCGCGGTCGTCTCCGCCAAGACGCAATGCATCGCGGTTATGCTCGATGCGGTGGAGCAGCGATGGAGAAAGATAATGCCCGAAGGCGCGCCGCACTTCGCGCCGCTCTCGGTCGATCACCAGGATCTTGAACGAGGTCGCGGCAAAATGGATGATCGATCCGCTGACGATCGGCGCCAGCGGATCGAGAAGAAGCCCGGCATAAAGAAACGACAGCCAGGAGGCTACGAGCGCCATGGCCGTGATCAGCAAGCCGCAGATCAGCGCGACAGCGGGGCTGACGAAGGTCGTCACCACGACGAGCAGGCATCCGAGCACAGCGATGACAAGGATTTCCAGCCCGTCCGCCCAGTCGGGCCGCGATAGGAAATGACCGGATAGGATCTGCTCGATCGCCTGGGCATGCAGCGAAACGCCGGGAACATTCTCGCCGAGCGCCGTGACGCGGATGTCCTGCAGGCCGGCCGCCGAGGTGCCGACGAAGACGATGCTGCCGTCAATGGCAGCCGCGACCGCGGGAGAAGCCCCTTCGGCCGCAAGCACCTGCCGGGCGGATATGTACCGCTCCGCCCGGTCGGGGCTGACATAGAGCCAGAGTTCGCCCGCCGCTGTCAGCGGCACGACGAATTCGCCGATCTTCACCGATGTCATGATGCCGGCGCGATCGGGCGCGCCCGACAGCACATAGGTCGAAGCCCCCTGCGCGACGCGCAGCGCCTCGATGGCCAGATTTGGATAGAGCTGCTCGCCGTCCGTCAAAAACAGCGGAACCGCCCGCACCACCGGCGAGGGATTGCCGGGGTTGAGGCTGATATGGCCGAGCCCGGCCGCATTCGCCTCCAATTGCGGCCTGAGCGGTGTCGAGGCGCCGAGATAAGGAGGAGCCGAGACGGGGCTTTCGCCCGTGAAGGCGAAACCCGCCTTCACGGGCGGCCGGTAATTGCCCACGTTGGAAAGGCCGAAACCGAGCACGACGGGCTTCTCGGCAATCGCGCCGGCGAATATCTCGTCATTGTCAGGCAGCTTCTCGGCAAGCGAAGGATCGACGCCTGCGACCTCGGCGACAACATTGCGCGGCGACAGCCGGTCGGGCTCGGCGAAAAGAATATCGAAGGCAATGGCCGAAGCGCCCATCGCGGAAAGCCGGTCCACCAGCAGCGCCAGCCGGTCCCGCGGCCAGGGCCATTGGCCGAATTCGCGTAAGGAAGCTTCGTCGATGTCGATTACGCGGACCGGCATCGGCTCGAACGACCTTGGAACCAACCGCTGATATTCATCGAAGGTCACGCCGCGGATCAGCTTGAAAATCCCGGGATCGCCGGCCCGAAGGACCGTGAGCAGAGCCACGATCGCCAGGCCGATAACGACACCGATTTGCTGGACGCGCGTCATGATCTCACCGGGTGTCCCCTCCACGGCCGGCAGAACGGCCCGCACCTGTCGGCAAGCTACGCCGCTTTCGGTCCAAACGCCATTCGCACATGCCGTGCAGGTCCTCTCTTTCAAAGGCCCGCGCCATTGGCCGGCTTTTGCCTGGACGACAGGCCTTCGATCTTGCCGGGCAGCCGGCGAAATGTTCTTGTAGCGATCGAAAATCGAATGCCTTCCAGAGAAGAACGAGGGGTCGCCGTGATTTCCGAAACCGCCGCGCGCCGGAGCAGCTACTGGCTGATTGCCATGGTGCTGGCAATGCTCGCGGGACTGCCGCTGGCCGTCTGGCTTGATATCAGCGATCTCTCGGGAAATACCCTGCGGCGTCAGGCCCGCGACATGAGTTCGCTGATCTCGAGCATCCGCTCCTATTATTCCGCCAATGTCGTAGGCCGTGTTCTGGCCGCCCACGCCATCGGTGAGGCCGATGGCACGGTCGTCTCTCACAACTATGCCAATATACCGGGCGCCATCCCGCTGCCGGCCACACTTTCCCTGGAACTCGGCGATGTCATCAAGGAACAGCAGGCTAATATCACCTACCGTTTCGTCTCCGACCTACCGTTCAAAAGCCGCGCATCCCACGACCTCGACGATTTCGAGAGCAAAGCGCTTGCCGCGCTACGCGCCAATCCGCAACAGACGCTGAACGATCTCAATCGTATCGGATTGACCGATACGTTGCGCTTCATCACCCCCGTCGTCATGGGCCAGGCCTGCGTTGCCTGCCACAATACCCACCCCGAAAGCCCGAAGACCGATTGGAAGGTGGGCGACGTGCGCGGCATCCAGGAAGTCATCATCCGCCAGCCTTATGCGAGCAACGTTTTCGCCTTCAAATACCTGCTCTGCTATTTTCTGTTCGTTGCCGTCATCGGCATCAGCTTCATTATCCTCCAGCGGCAACAGGCGCGTGCGATCCGCAGCGCCAACCAGGATCTGGAAGCGGCAAACGAGTTCCTCGCCAGCGTTTCCCTGAAGATTTCTCGCTATCTCTCGCCACAGATCTACAAAAGCATCTTCTCCGGGCAGAAGGACGTCATCGTCCATACCGAGCGCAAACGCCTGACGATCTTCTTCTCCGACATCAAGGATTTCACCGCGACCACCGAGCGCCTGCAGCCGGAAGCGCTGACGGCGATGCTCAACGAATATCTGACCGAGATGTCGAACATCGCGCTCGAACATGGCGGCACGGTGGACAAGTTCATCGGCGACGCGATGCTGGTGTTTTTCGGCGACCCGGAAACCAAAGGTCCGGAGGAAGACGCAAAAGCCTGTCTGCGCATGGCCGTCGACATGCAGCGCCGCCTCGGCGAACTCAAGGACAGATGGCGCAGAAACGGCACCGAGGAGCCTTTCGTCGTCCGCATGGGGATCAATAGCGGTTATTGCAACGTCGGCAATTTCGGCAGCAGCGACCGCATGGACTACACGATCATCGGGGCGGAGGCCAATCTCGCAGCCCGGCTGCAATCGATAGCCCAGGGTGGAGAAATCGTCATTAGCTACGAAACCTATGCGCTGGTGAACGAGATCGTCGATGCCCACCCGCTGCCGCCGATCACGATGAAGGGCATACAGCGCGAGATCGTGCCCTATGCAGTGGATGGCCTGACACTCGGTGCGGATCATAAGAGCAAAGTGCTCAGCGAGCACCTCGCGGGCCTCGACCTGCATCTGGACATGGGCCGGCTGGAGCCGGCCGATCGCCTCCGGGTCAGGACGGCTCTCAGGGAGGCGATTGCCGCGCTGGACGAAACCGCGCCCGAGGCAGGCAGATCGTGACCGGATAGGGGCAAGCGTGATTTTTCCGCCCGCTTCCATATGCATCTGGACTTCTTATACCCGATCTGCTATCCCGCATCACCAATCGCAAGGCTGCGGCCGCGCGAACGTTATATTTTTGCCCCTGGCGCTGCGCCGCCGCCGGCATCAACCAACCAAAGGAACGTGATTCTCGTGCAGGTACTTGTCCGCGATAACAATGTCGATCAGGCTCTCCGCGCTCTCAAGAAGAAGATGCAGCGCGAAGGCATTTTCCGCGAAATGAAGATGCGCGACTACTACGAGAAGCCGTCGCAGAAGCGTGCTCGCGAAAAGGCAGAAGCTGTTCGCCGCGTTCGCAAGCTGGCCCGCAAGCGCGCCCAGCGCGAAGGTCTGGTCGCAGCACGCTGAGCGTTGCTGTCGTTTTTTTGACGTTTTCGGATGCATTGTGGCGGGGGCGATAGGTTCGCCACCGCCTTTTTTAGTTTGCCGCTGAAGATCGCATATCCCGGTATCGGATATGCCGCATGGGGAAAGCGAGCCCGAATGGCTGTCAACACCTTCAATCCGTCCCGCGCCTGGCGCCTGCAGAAAACCGCATTCCTGCCCGCTTTGGCGCTGGCGGCAATGTTTGGCCTCGCCGGCTGTGAGACGACAAACACCACAGATGCCGTGATCCGCATCGATAAGGCGCAGGGTTCGGAAGAGAATATCGCCTCGCTGACGGCAGTCATCAACGCCAATCCCAAGGATCCCGAAGGCTACAACGTCCGCGGTTCCGCCTATGGCCGCGGTGGCCAGTTCCGCCAGGCGCTGAACGATTTCAACACCGCATTGCAGATCAATCCGCGGTTTTTCCAGGCTTATGCCAACCGCGCCCTGGTCTATCGCAACATGGGCCAGCAGGCCCAGGCGATCAGCGACTACAATGCCGCGCTGCAGATCAACCCGAGTTACGACGTCGCCTATATCGGCCGCGGTAACGTCTATCGCATGGCCGGCCAGGACGACCAGGCGTTCAACGATTTCGACAAGGCGATCCAGCTCGGCACCACGGACGGCCGCGCCTATCACAATCGTGGCCTGATCTATCAGAAGCGCAATCAGCAGGACAAGGCGATCGACGATTTCTCGAAGGCGATCTCGCTCGCGCCGAATTCGCCCGAGCCCTATAATGGCCGCGGCATTTCCTATATCGCGCTGAACGACAACGACAACGCCTTTGCCGATTTCAACCATGCAATCGAACTCAATGGCAACATCGCCGAATCCTGGGCCAACCAGGCGCTGGTTTATGAGCGGCGCGGCGACAAGGCGAAGGCTGCCCGCTCCTATCGCCACGCCGTCGGCCTCGATCCCAAATACCAGCCGGCTCGCGACGGCCTTGCCCGCGTCGGCGTCGCCCCAGCCGGCTAAGGACATCAGTCGGGCGGCCGATATCTCGGCCGCCACATGGTCCGCCGTCCTCGATGACACATTATAGTATGTTGCAACCTCGTCTTGCTCCCCCTAACATGTCGCTGCTTCGATAGCTTGCTATCGGGCGTTCGAAACAGTTTGAGGGCGGCTTGCGAGAGATGCGGATCTTTGCTTTCCTGACCGCACGCAAAAGCCCTTGCCGGCAGCCAGTGCATGAGACGTGGCGAAACAGATGAAGATCGTCGCGCTGTTCTTTCCCAAGGCCTCGATCGGCACCTATCTCGTCGCCATGGCGGTGGCGATCGCCCTGCCGATCTTCGCCTTTGTAACGCTGCTTCTGCTGCAACTTGAGGACAACCAACGTTCGACGCTGAGGCGAGAGACGGCCCAGGATGCGCTTGCGCTTTCGCGCATCATCGACCGCCAGCTTCAGGATATGGCAACGACGCTGCGGCTGCTTTCGAGCTCACCGGAGCTCGAAAATGGTAATCTCGCCGCCTTCCACGAGCGCACGGAAACGGCCCTCCGAGACAATACGCTGTTCGTCATCGCCGTCGATCGCACCGGCCAGCAGCTGTTGAACACGCGCCGGGCTTTCGGCACGCCGCTGGGCAAGACGGCGAACATCCCCTCCCTTGAAGCCGCCATGGCCTCCGGTCGCATTGAGGCATCGGACGTCTTCCGCGGCCGGACCAGCGGCGATTGGGTCTATAACGTCACCCTGCCGCGCGCGGACGATCCCGTCGCAGCCCTCATCATCACGCAGGATGCCAAGGATCTGGGCAAGCTCGTGACGACCGAGGGTCTTGCCCCGGGCTGGTCGGCCGCCGTCATCGACCAGAGCGGTCACGTCGTCGCCGCCACCGGCCCCGCCAATCTCGAACCCGGCACGTCCTTCGACCCACGCATCCTGCCGGCGTTCACCGCGTCACGCGGCGTCTTCCAGGACGAGACGATCCTGCCGCACATGCTGCTCGGTTATGCCAGGATTCCCGGCTGGTCGTGGAAAACGGTGATCTGGGGACCGATCGCCCAGGCTTCGATTCTCAGCACCTGGCGTTTCCTCATCGTCGGCGGCGTAGCCCTGGTGCTCGTCGCTGTGCTCGGCGCCTATGCCGTTGCAAGGCAGGTGCGCACCACCATCCGCGATATCGCCGAAATGGCCAACCGCATGGGCGAAGGCCATATCGTCTCGCCGGTCGAGACCAGCGTCATCGAGGCGAACCAGGTGGCGATCGCCCTTTCGAATGCCTCCTTCGATCGCAGCCAGACCGAGGACCGGCTGCGCTTCGTCATGCACGAGCTCGTCCACCGCACCAAAAACCTTCTGACACTTGCCCAGGCCATGATGCGCCAGCTCGCCAAACAGGCCGACAGCGTCGAGACCTTCCAGGCCGCCGTCGCCGATCGCCTCGAGGGGCTGGTGCGTTCGATCGAGCTGCTGACCAGTGAGCAATGGGGAGGCGTGTCGCTGCGGCGGGTCGTCGACATCCACCTGCAGGCGTTCCCGCAATCGCGCGACCAGATCGATATCTCAGGCGAAGACTTCGTGCTGAAGCCGGATGCGGTGCAGAATCTCGGCCTTGCCCTGCATGAACTCGCCACAAACTCAGTAAAATACGGTGCGCTCTCCGTCCCGCAAGGCCGGGTCCGCTTCGAATGGCGCGGCGTCAGGGAGGAAGACAAGCCGGATGCCCTGCTCCGCTTCACCTGGGAGGAAAGCGGCGGCCCGCCTGTCGCAGAGCCGACCCGCTCGGGTTTTGGCACGACCGTTATCAAGGCCCATGCCGCCTCCGCCTTCCGCGGCACGGTTCAGGTCGATTTTCGGCCCGAAGGCCTGTTGTGGGTGCTGACGGCGCAGCGCGCCACGCTGGAACGGGACTAGAGCAATTCCAGAAAAAGTGCGAAGCGGTTTTCCCAGGCAAAGCGCGTAGCGCTTTTGCCGGGAATTGCGTAAAAACAAAAGGTTAGAGCGGTTCGGCGCTTCCGTGAAACCTGAACCGCTCTAACTCAGGAACAATCGCTATCTCTACCCGTTTCGAACAGGTCGTTTCCAAGGAGAAAGACCATGTTCAAGCACACGATCATTGCCGCGGCTCTGGCAGCCGCGGCCTGGGCAAGTCCAGCAGGCGCGGAAAATTATGTCACGCTTGGCCGCCTGGTCTGCGGATCGGATGGCGGCCAGGGTCTGATCATCACCTCGCAGAAGAACCTCATCTGCACCTATACGCCGGCATCAGGCGGCGCCAAGGCGGTCTATGCCGGTAAAATCGAGAAGTTCGGTCTCGATATCGGCCAGACCGGCAAGAGCGTGATGATCTGGCAGGTGCTGGCCAAGACCGGCACGGATGTCCCGCAATTCGCCCTTGCCGGCGAATATTACGGCATCGGCGCCGATGCGAGCCTGGGTGCCGGCGCCGGCGCCAAGGTGATTGCCGGCGGCACCAACAAGGCCTTCATGCTGCAGCCATTGAATGTCCAGGCCCAGGAAGGGCTGAACCTGGCGATCGGCGTCGAGAAGATGACCCTGGTGCCTGGCGAGATATGAAAAAAACGGACGTCCAACCTGAATCGAACAGCCGCCCGAAGGCGGCTGTATCTGCGTTCATCAATGCGAGATGGCCTTGTTGATATCCTCGGTCATCTTCTTGGCGTCGCCGAGCAGCATCATCGTGCCGTCCTTATAGAACAGCGTATTGTCGATGCCGGCATAACCCGAGCCGAGCGAGCGCTTGACGAACAGGCAGGTCTTGGCCCGGTCGACGTCGAGGATCGGCATGCCGTAGATCGGCGAGGTCTTGTCGTCGCGGGCCGCCGGATTGGTGACGTCGTTGGCACCGATGACATAGGCGACGTCGGCTTGGGCAAATTCCGAATTGATGTCCTCGAGCTCGAAAACCTCATCATAGGGAACATTGGCTTCGGCGAGCAGCACGTTCATGTGGCCGGGCATGCGGCCGGCGACCGGGTGGATCGCATATTTCACTTCGACGCCGTTCTTCTTCAGATTGTCGGCGAGTTCGCGCAGCGCATGCTGGGCCTGGGCGACCGCCATGCCGTAACCCGGCACGATGATCACCTTCGAGGCATTGGCCATCAGATAGGCCGCATCCTCGGCCGAGCCGAGCTTGACCGTCTTGTCTGAGGTGTCAGGCCCGCTGGACGCCGTCTCGCCGCCGAAACCGCCGAGGATGACGGAGACGAAGGAGCGGTTCATGCCCTTGCACATGATATAGGAGAGGATCGCGCCGGAGGAACCGACAAGCGCGCCGGTGATGATCAGCGCCAGATTGCCGAGGGTGAAGCCGATGCCGGCCGCAGCCCAGCCGGAATAGGAATTCAGCATCGAGACGACGACCGGCATGTCGGCGCCGCCGATCGGCACGATCAGCAGCACGCCGAGCACCAGCGACAGCGCCACGACAGCCCAGAAGTCGAAATGGCTTTCAGTGGCGGCAAGTCCGATGATGAAGAGCACGATCAGCACCAGCAGGGTCGCGTTGATCAGATGCCGGTAGGGTAGCATGATCGGCTTGCCGGACATGCGCCCGTCGAGTTTCAGGTAGGCAATGATCGAGCCGGTGAAGGTGAGCGCACCGATCGCCACGCCGAGCGCCATCTCGACCCGCGCTTCGGTGTGGATGTGGCCGATCTCGCCGATGCCGAAGGAGGCGGGCGTATAGAGCGCCGAGGCTGCAACCAGCACGGCGGCAAGGCCGACCAGCGAATGGAAGCCGGCAACGAGCTGCGGCATCGAGGTCATGGCAATGGTGCGGGCGACATAGGCGCCGACGCTGCCGCCGATGGCAAGGCCGAGAACGATCAGCACGAAGCCGCCGAAGTTGGGCGTCGCCAGCACCAGCGTCGTGAGGATGGCGATCCCCATGCCGACCATGCCGTAGAGATTGCCCTTGCGGCTCGTCGCCGGATGGGAAAGACCGCGAAGCGCCAGGATGAAGAGGACGCCGGAGACGAGGTAGAGGAAAGCTGCGATATTGGTCATCGATCCCTCACCTGTCCTTCTTGCGGTACATCGAAAGCATCCGCTGCGTGACCAGGAAGCCGCCGAAGATGTTCACCGAGACCAACACCAGGGCAACAAAGCCGAAGCCGGTCGCAAGCCCGCTGGTGGAGATGCCAACCGCCAGCAGCGCGCCGACGACGATGACCGAGGAGATCGCATTGGTGACCGCCATGAGCGGCGTATGCAGCGCCGGCGTTACCGACCAGACGACGTAATAACCGACGAAGATCGATAAGACGAAGATCGCCAGCTGAAAGACGAAGGGATCGATCGCCCCACCGGTGGCAGCACTTGCCGCCTCCGGGGCGTGGGCAGCTGCGGTGGCGACGGCCGTTACCGCGTCGTTCAGTTGCTGAAGCGCTCTGTCCATTGCTTCACTGGCCATCAGAGATCTCCCTTCTTCGCGCCGCCGAAGGCGGGATGCACCACGTCGCCGGCATAAGTCAGCATCGTCGCCTTGACGAGTTCGTCGTCGAGATTGACGACAACCGTCCTGGTTTCCTTGTTGACCATGGTCTCGAGGAAGGTGACGAGGTTCTTGGCGTAGAGCGCCGAAGCACTGGCCGCGACCCGGCCCGGCATATTGGCGAAACCGATCACCTTGACGCCGTCAACATCGGCGATCTCGCCGGCAACGACACCCTCGATATTGCCGCCGCGCTCGACCGCGAGATCGACGGCAACAGCGCCCGGCTTCATCGCGGCGAGCATGGCCCGCGAAACGAGCCGCGGCGCCGCGCGACCGGGGATTAGCGCCGTGGTGATGACGATATCCTGCTTGGCGATATGTTCGGCCACCAGGGCTGCCTGCTTGCCTTGATAGTCGGCGGACATTTCCTTGGCATAGCCTCCGGCTGTTTCCGCCGCCTTGAACTCCTCGTCCTCGACGGCGATGAACTTGGCGCCGAGCGAGGCGACCTGTTCCTTGGCGGCCGGACGAACGTCGGTGGCCGAGACCGCAGCACCCAGGCGCCGCGCCGTGGCGATCGCCTGCAGGCCGGCGACGCCGGCGCCCATGACGAAGACCTTGGCGGCTGGCACGGTGCCGGCCGCCGTCATCATCATCGGCATGGCGCGGTCATAAACCGCAGCCGCCTCGATGACGGCCTGATAGCCGGCGAGATTGGCCTGGGACGACAGCACGTCCATGGACTGGGCGCGGGTAATGCGCGGCATCAGTTCCATCGCGAAGGCCGACAGGCCGGCACTTGCCAGAGCCGCGATCGCCTCGTCGTTGCCGTAAGGGTCCATGATGGCGATGACGACAGCACCGCTCTTGTAACCCGATATCTCCGATGGGCTCGGGCGGCGCACCTTGAGCACCACGTCGGCGGCGGCTGCATCGGCAAAACTGCCGATCCGGGCGCCGGCGGCCTCGAACTCTCCGTCCGGAAGGCGCGACGCCGCACCGGCACCGGCTTCGACGACGACGTCGAAGCCGAAATTCTTCATTTTCTTCACGGTCTCGGCGGAGGCCGCGACACGCGTCTCCTCGCCTGCAATTTCTCTTGCAACGAAAACGATATTGCCCAACTGCCCCCTCCTCCGGGTCAGCCAGACCGCCGCAGGCTTCCCTGCGCAGGCCAAGCACCTAAAGCATGTCGCGCAAAACTGTCCGTCGGTCCTGCGATAACGATAACGAGAAAGTAAAGACCTGAAGCGCGAAGAGCGAATCTGAAAGATCGCGACGCGCCTCGGTCACAAAGCTTCGGCGAAGCCCTCCCCTTTGCCGCGATCAGCGGAACAGGAAGACGCCGACAGCGAGTAGAATGATGAAAACGAAGAGACCGCCAAGAAGGCCGGCGCCGCCGAAGAAACCGGCGGTCATCGCAAGCAGGAGGACGATGAGAAGCATCGAGCCGTATTTCGTGGCGGTGATGAACATGTCGTAGGTCTTTTCATGTTCCTTGTAGTCCATCGGCGCGCCGGTCTCGACCGGTCCGGTATGATGTTCAGCCATAAATATCGTCTCCCTGAAATGCCTCTGCGCTGCCTGATTCCCCCGGCTGGCGAGGGAAATCCCTGCTTGCAGGAATTACACAATGAGAGAGGAAAGCGCAATGCATGAGAATGCCGCAGCCTCGCGTCAAAACCACCTATCCCGAGGCGAAAAAACATGAGGGGCGCTGACTGCGGATCTGGTCATCGCCCCTCATTATTCTAACCCAGGTCCTCTCCCGGAAGAGAGGAAGAAATCAGAGCGGCAAGTCGGTTCCAAGTTGGCCTTGCGGCACGAAGCGCGCCGTCGGAATGATGGTGAGCGGCGGCAATGTGTCGTTGGGATTGCGCGAAAACATCATGCGCTGCTCGCTGGCGCTGGAGATGAAGAAGGGGTAACGCGTCAACAGCTTGCGTCCGACCTCGATCACATTCGTCGACATCAGCGTCACGTCAACCCCGTAACTCTCCGCCAGTCGGCCGGGCACAATCGTATCGGCATAGAAGACCCGCTTATAGAAGGCGGCATGCGGCGGCCGGACGGACTGAATAACGCGGTCCGCCCGGAAATAGGCTGCCGCCACGATGGCGGGTCTCAGCGTCAGATAGGGAACCCATGGCATGTTGGCGGTGAGTTCAGGATCGGCCGCGAAACGCGCCGGGTCGATCAAGGTCAGCCCGGCGTCCAGAAGCTCATCCATCGCCTCGGGAAAGGCCTCTCCGGACCGGCTGATACGATGCTCCGGCGTCACATAGTGAATTCGAATCGTACTGACCAGTTCGCCATAATAGTACAGGCCAAAGATATAGGCATGGCTGTCGAAATCGACATCGTCCAACAGACCTTCCGGGGCAAGCGAAAGCGCACCGTGGGCCTTGTACGCCTTGTAGCGCAGCCGTTCCACCTCCTCCATGTCTTCGCTGCTCTCAACACGGCGATATTCGACGTGGTCCAAAATTTCCAAAATTTTCGTGCTGAAATCATTACGCGTGAACAGCGTGTCTGACATATTTTGATCCGCTCGTTAACGGATCATTAATCATACGCCAGCGAAATTTAGGCAAGGAAATCCGATAATTCGGCCCGTATATAAAGTATTAAGGTTAACGTCGCGAAAGATTTTCAGCGGAAAAAAATGTGGCACCGGAGCGCTCAGGCGACCTTGTTGCGGCGACGCTGAACGGTCCGGCGGCCGATGCCCTGCTGTAACAGCGGGATGTTCTTGGAAGGCACCGGCTGAGAGAAAACATAGCCTTGCACGAGATCGGTGCTGCGGTGCTTGTTGAGCAGGGCGAGTTGCTCGTCGGTCTCGACGCCCTCGATGACGATCTTCAGTCCCAATTCGCGGGCGAGATGGACCGTGCCGCGCAACAGCTTGAGGCGGCGGTTATCCTCAACGATGTTGCGGACGAAGGAGCGATCGATCTTGACGATATCGAGCGGCAGCGTGTCGAGATAGCTGAGACTGGAGAAGCCGGTGCCGAAATCGTCGATGGCGATGGTGATGCCGCGGGCCCTGAGCTCCGCCAGGATGGCACGCACGGCCGCAGGCTCGTCGATAAGGCAGCTTTCTGTGATTTCGAGATGCAGCCGCGCCGCATCGAGTCCGGAATGGGCAAGCGCGTCGGCGACCACCGAGAGGATGTCGGCATCCCTAAGGTCCCGCGCCGAGAGATTGACCGAGACGGCGATATGATCCGGCCAGTTCATGCATTCGCCGCATGCCTTGAACAGGACGAAGCGGGTAATATCGGAGATGATGCCCATATCCTCGGCGAGCCGGATGAAGACATCGGGCGGGATCGAGCCCTTCTCCGGATGCACCCAGCGCGCCAAGGCCTCGGCGCATTCGATCCGCGAACCGTCGGCCCGGAACATCGGCTGAAAGACCAGATGTAGTGCCTGGGCGGAAACCGCTTCGCGCAGATCCGCCTTCAGCTTCTGCTGCTCGATATAGCGGCCATCCATCTCCCGCTCGAAGCCGGATATGCCGCCCCTGAAGCGCGACTTGCTTTCGAACAGGGCAAGATCCGCCTTGACGCTCCATTCGTCCATCGCGAAGGCGGTGCTCTCGAGAATCGCGTAACCGGCACTGAGCGAAACCAGGAAGGTCAGCTCATCGACCGCGTAGTGGCCCTGGATGGCAGCGTGCACGCGGCGGATCTCGACGTCGAGGGAGGCCGGCTCCTTCGCATGCGGAAAGAACAGGATGAACTGGTCGCCCATCAGCCGGCCGAGAATGGCGTTGCCGGAGGCCTGCTTGATCCGGGCGGCGATAGCGCAGAGCAGATGATCGCCGGTGACGTGGCCACGCATGTCGTTGACATGTTTGAATTCGTCGATATCGAGAACCATGAAGCCGAGCGGCCCGGACTTCCGCTGATGTTTGGCGAGATACTCCTGCACCAGTTGCCCGAAATACTCTCTGTTCGGCAGGCCCGTCAGCGCATCGAAGCGGACCATATGCATGATCTTCTGTTCCGCCTTCACCCGGCTCGACACATCCTCGAAGATCAGCACGGCGCCGCCATCGGCCCTTCGGCTGGCGGAGAATTCCAGCGACAGACCCTCGGGGAAATGTATGAGCGTGCGCGATAGGTTGCCTTCGGCGACCTGGGTCAGTTGGCGCAGGATGAGCTCCGGCTGCGAGGCGTCCATGAAGCTGTATCGCGCGCCGTAACGCAGCACGGCGCCGAGGTCGCGGTCCTTCAGCCGTTCCGGCGCACCGATCTTCAGAAGCTCGCAGGCCTTGCGATTGACGACCTGGATACGGTTTTCGGTATCGACCATGACCAGGCCGTGCGGCATGTTGTTGAGCGCCGTGTCGAAACGGTCGGCGATGATGGTGATTTCCCGGCGCGCAATGACATTCTCGAAGAGAAACTCGCGCACACCATTCGCCATGGCCCGGGTCGTCAGCCAGAAAGGAATGAGGAAGATCGACAGCAGACCACGATAAAAATCCAGCGCCAGCAGGCTGCCGATGATCATCGGCAGGCAGCAGAAGAACGTCTGGAGGTCGACTGCGAAGCGCGAGCCGTAATTGCGACCGACAACGGAAACCATGGTCGCCATGGTGACAGAAATGCAGGCAAGCTCC
>Ga0123341_1000017_pt1 | contig 82963 bp, 78 predicted proteins | sample Turbeapinknodule_FD_89959 | JGI IMG/M metagenome (GOLD analysis project Ga0123341, IMG submission 89959) | Root nodule microbial communities of legume samples collected from Mexico - Turtle bean Mexico pink nodule | ecosystem: Host-associated > Plants > Roots > Nodule | place: Mexico: Nepantla...
AAGGCCTCACGCGGCAATGCCGGCCATCATCAGGCCGAGGGTCTGTTCACCGGCATCGGGCGTCTTCTCGCCGACGACATGGCCGGCAAACATGACAAGGATACGGTCTGAAAGGGAGCGGATTTCATCGAGTTCGACGGAGACGAGCAGGATCGCCTTACCCGCATCGCGCATTTCGATGATCCGGCGGTGAATGAATTCGATGGCGCCGATATCGACGCCGCGCGTCGGCTGGCCGATGATCAGCATCTTCGGATCACGTTCGATCTCGCGGGCGACGACGATCTTCTGCTGGTTGCCGCCGGAGAAATTCGCCGTCTTCAGCCGCGGGTTCGGCGGGCGGATGTCGTATTTCTCGATCTTCTCCATCGCATCCCTGCGGATCGCTTCGAGATCGAGCAGCGGGCCGCGGCTGTAGCCCGGGCGGCGGTGATAGCCGAGCACGGAATTTTCGTATTCCTCGAATTTCAGGACCAGGCCCATATGATGGCGGTCCTCGGGAATATGGGCGAGGCCGAGTTCGCGCAGCCGGGCGGGATCGGCCTTGTCGATCGTCTGGCCGTCGAGAAGGATTTCGCCGGAGGCGGGCTTGCGAATGCCGGCAATTGCCTCCAGCAATTCGGACTGGCCATTGCCGGCGACACCGGCAATGCCGACGATTTCGCCGGCGCGCACCTCGAAGGAGACGTTATCGACCATGGTGACGCCGCGATTGTCCTTGACCGAGAGATTGCGGACGGAGAGCACGGCGGCGCCTGGATTCGCCTCGCCCTTTTGCACGCGCAACAGCACGCGGCGGCCGACCATCAGTTCGGCAAGCTCTTCCACCGTCGTTTCCGCTGTCTTGCGGGTGGCGACCATCTCGCCGCGGCGCATGACCGAGACCGTATCGGTGATCGCCATGATCTCGCGCAGCTTGTGGGTGATGAGGATGATCGTCTTGCCCTGGTCGCGCAGCACCTTGAGGATACGGAAAAGGTGATCGGCTTCAGCCGGCGTCAACACGCCCGTCGGCTCATCGAGAATCAGGATCTCGGCGCCGCGATACATGGCTTTCAGGATTTCGACGCGCTGTTGCAGACCGACCGGGAGTTCTTCGATCAGCGCGTCCGGATCGACCTCGAGGCCGTATTCCGTTTCCAGCCGCTTGAGTTCGGCGCGGGCCGATGCAACGCCTCTCGCCAGCAGCATGCCGCCTTCGGCGCCGAGCATGATATTCTCGAGCACCGTAAAATTGTCGACCAGCATGAAATGCTGGTGCACCATGCCGATGCCGGTGGCGATCGCTGCCTGGCTGTCGCGGATGGTGACGGGATTGCCGTTGACGCGGATCTCACCGCTGTCGGCGTGGTAAAAACCATAGATGATCGACATCAGCGTCGATTTGCCGGCGCCATTTTCGCCGATGATGCCGTGGATCGTCCCCTTGGCAACGGTGAGGTTGATGTCCTTGTTGGCATGGACGGCACCGAATTTCTTATCGATGCCGACAAGCTCGATAGCGGGCTTATCTGTCACGGCAGGCTCCAAATAAGATAAGGGCGTATGGCGAAAATCCCCTCCGCCATACGCCCGATCTCAATCGTCGATTACATCAGGGCGCGGATCACTTCGGGCAAGCATTGTCCGAGGTATAATCGTGAACCTTGATGGTCCCCGCAATGATATCGGCCTTTGCCTTGTCGACGGCCGCCTGCATTTCCGGCGTGATCAGCGACTTGTTGTTGTCGTCGATCGCGGCGCCAACACCATCTTCCTTGACGCCGAGCGCCTGGACGCCACCGGTGAACTTGTCGTTCTTGGTGTCGCTATAGGCGTTGTAGACGGCGAGGTCGACGCGCTTGACCATCGAGGTCAGCACCGAGCCCGGATGCAGATGGTTCTGGTTGGAATCGACGCCGATCGACAGCTTCTTGTTGTCGGCAGCGGTCTGCAGAACGCCGAGGCCGGTGGCGCCGGCTGCCGCGTAAATAACGTCGGCGCCCTGATCGATCTGGTTCTTGGTGAGCTCGCCGCCACGAACCGGGTCATTCCAGGCTGCACCCGTGGTGCCGGTCATGTTCTGGAAAACTTCGACATCGGCCTTGGCGGCGCGCGCACCCTGTTCGTAACCGCATTCGAACTTGCGGATCAGCGGAATATCCATGCCGCCGACGAAGCCGACCTTGCCTGTTTTCGATGCCATGCCAGCGAGAATGCCGACGAGGTAGGAGCCTTCTTCTTCCTTGTAGACCACCGAGCGGACGTTCGGCTTGTCGACGACGGAGTCGACGATGATGAACTTGGTATCAGGGAATTCGGCTGCAACCTTCTCGATCGCCGAGGTCCAGGCGAAGGAAACGGCAACCACCGGATTGAAACCGCGGCTTGCGAAGTTGCGGATGGCCTGTTCGCCCTGGGTGTCGCCGGTCGGCTCGAAGTCGCGATAGGCGATGCCGGTCTCGGCCTTGAACTTCTCAGCGCCGTTATAGGCCGCTTCGTTGAAAGACTTATCGAACTTCCCGCCGGTGCCGTAAACCAGCGCCGGCTTGACATCGGCGGCAAGCGCCGTCGTCGACATGGCAGCCACGGCAAGGAGAGTGAGAAGGGATTTTTTCATTGTGCAGCCCTGTTGTTGCTATTCGTTAGGGGTCCTCCCGCAAGCCCTTTTCGGACATGTCTGCGGAACCACCGACCTCCCCCCGGAGGCCTGGCTGCGCGCATCCTTGCATGGCTCACGGAAAAATTCACCAGAAATTTTTCAGGCGGTAAAGATTTGCAGCGATTGCTGAAAATCCATTCCCTGGGGCTGATTTTTAGACATTTCCGCTGCCGGGATGCAAAATTTCACGGCAATCCGACAGTCGTGTCGAGGCCATACGGCGGCCGGCCAGATCCCGGCCGGGCCGTGGCGGCGGGACCCGCTTGCCTATGCGGTGAAGCGACCGGCTATCGGCGGCTTCTTGTAGCCGATCATCCAGAGAAGCAGCGCGATCACCAGGAAAACGGCAAAGGCCGGCTGCAGCATCAGCCACTGGAAGATGAAGGCGTAGAAACGTGGGTGAATATAATAGGAAAGGGAGGTTTGCAGCGACGTCAGGGTTGTCGGGCTGACATCCTGCCAGGCATCGGAAATGGGCGTCACCACCACTGCTGACGCCGCAACCGATTGGATCGAATCGATGGTCCCGGCAATAACGGCCGCCGCAAGCGCGACAAGGCTGGCCAGACGCAACAGGAAACGCATCAATTCCTCCGACGCTTCGATATGCCGGGACAATTCCGGCGAACCCGCGCCATTCCTCACCTTGAGAATTACATAGTCGTCGATGATGTGAAGCACAATGGACGGGCGGAGGCGAGTTTTATCTGAAGAAGTCAAAAAACTGTTAGATTTCGGTTGATCGACAAAAATTCATCGGTATATATCGCGCCGTTCCGACGATTTGCTCCTATCCAGGCGCGAACGCCCAAGAAGGACAGGTGGCCGAGTGGTTTAAGGCGCACGCCTGGAACGCGTGTGTACGTGAAAGCGTACCGTGGGTTCGAATCCCACCCTGTCCGCCATATTCGTTAAAACCTCCGCTTCTTTCCTTCGCAGGGCCGTGCCAGCCTTATCCATTGCGTGTGGCAGCAGCTCAACGCCCCTGATTCTTGCAGATATTGGACGCCTGTCAGCGGCTCAGCATAATCGCGACCAGCGAGTCGGCCCAAAAATCGGAATCGATTCGGGCCGACGCGTAGATTCAGAGTGTTACAACGTCCTTTGCGCGTCTAAAAAGACGTGCGGCGCTGTAGGTCCTATTCGAAAATTTCCGAGACGCTCGTCGCTGCGATCGCATTCCCTTGACGTCCTCCGAATGGAGGCCGCGGAGCCTCGGAACTCAGCAGTTTGCGAGCCAAGACGATCGAAACGTAGCACAGACCGAATATCGACGCCCATTGACAAATCACCAGTATTGCCAAAGCGATGAGGTTCAGTTTTCCGTCCGAGAAGATGCTATCGGCTTCGTATGACATCGATGTTGCTGCCGTCATCAATATCAAAGCACCGATGAAGGGAAGAAAAAGTCCGGCAAACAGCCGCAAAAAGGTGGGAGCCAAACCGCGTTTCCCTCGGCTGAAGGCGGCTGAAAGTCCGCTATTAGAGCCCGCAATTCCGGCAATAGGCCAGGTTCCGACAAGCGCAAGCAGCAGCGGAAGGATGATTGCGATCACCGCAAGGCATAAGAGTAGAAATACGTTCTTTGACAGGGAAGCGGCGCCGAATGCGACAGGGGCACCAATCCCGATTCCAATGACGACCAGCATGATAAGCAAGTTCTTCCAGATGTAGCCGCCAAACCCACGCTTGTCGGTCAGGTTTGAAACTTTCTCATCTCCATTTAATATTGCTTTCTGAATGAAGAATCCAAAAGACAAAGCAACGAAAAATTGCGCTGAATTACTTTTGTTTCCACCGCTGTAGTCATCAAAAGCAACCAGTGCGCAATTGGCTGCAACAACAACACACACAAACGACAGATTACGTCTTACAAAGGAAATCGCTTCACCTAACATTGCACCCTGCCATACCTCACCTCTGGATGGAAGATATCGTCATTAAAACATGGTGCTGTCAAACGTCGATCTTTCTTTTTCAGCAAGTTCCCACCGAACCCCCGCAGAAGCCGGCAATCGGTAGTGTCGAGTGTGGCGACGGTGGCGATTGACGTCCCCATAACCTGGGCAGGATTCCAGAATTTTTACCATGCCGCTTCACCGCGTCTTTGCACGTTTTGGTTTATCTTCTGCCCAAAGTAAAAAACGGAGACTAAACAGGTGGAAGAACTTTCGGTGAAGTCGAAGATCATCAAATCCGTCTATTTCAGCCAGGAAGACGGGCGGCTCAGGATTTGTTTCAAGAATGGCGAGGAACGTCTGTTCGACGGCGTGCCGTCCTCGGAAGCCCATGCGATGACAGTGGCGCCGTCTCCCGGCCATTATTACCTCGACCGGATCAGAACCCGGTTTCGGAGACTGGCTGCCTGACCAGCCGGAGAATGCCGCCGGCCCACGGTAGTGTGCGGGATCGGGACGGGTCCGGTGGATATTAACGGTCCTTTAACCTTCGCTATCATCTTGGTTGGATCGCAACGGCCGGAAGGCGGCAACGTGTCGACGCTACCGGCTTGTTCAAGGTCGGCCAGCCGGGAGGCTTGGCGGCGGACCCCAGCCAGGAAGCCGAGCCTCCCCGTCACGCTGTTGTTAATCGTAATCGCATGATACCTAGCCATTCCGGTCTTCATTATTTCCTGTACTAGCGCATTGGGGCTAATCCTGTGAAAAACCGGAATCATCACATCCGGACTCGACAATGCTTTATTAGGATGCTTGCATAAAGTATTCGAATAGGATCGGAGGGTGATGATGTTCGAGACTCTGCTTGAGATGCAGGAGCGTGGTGTACGGGATCGTGCACGCGGCCGCAGCCTGGCCGACAATCCGATGTCGAAGCCGGATATCCTGCCGATCACCGATTTCCAGGAATGGTATTCGATGTTCGACGCCTGGCGCTTCGGTTGGTCGATCGAGGATGCAATGGCCGGCCATGGCAATGCGCCACGCGATGGCGGCGCTGCCTTGTCGCGGAGCTACACCAGAACGGTCTGATCGATCCTGTCTTCTGCGCCGAAGAATTTCAGGTAGCGCTCGACCTCCGCCGGTTCGCCGGTCGCCTTCTGCGGATTGTCGGAGAGTTTTACCGCCGGGCGGCCGTTGGCGTCGCTGACCTTGCAGACGACCGAGATCGGGTTGAGGCCGGAGATTTCGGTCGGCGCGCAACCGGAAAAATCGTTGGTCAGATTGGTGCCCCAGCCAAAACTCATGCGCACACGGCCTTCGAAATGCCGGTAGGTGTCGATGATGGCGTCGACATCGAGACCGTCGGAGAAGATCAAGAGCTTCTGGCGCGGATCGCGGCCCATCTTCTTCCACCATTCGATGATCTTTTCACCGCCTTCGATCGGGGGCGCGCTGTCCGGGCGAAAGCCGGTCCAGTCGGCGACCCATTCCGGCGCGTCGCGCAGGAAAGCGGCGGTGCCGAAGGCATCCGGCAGGACGATCAGAAGATTGCCGCCATAGAGCTTGTTCCAGTCGCGCAGGATCTTGTAGGGCGCATTGCGCAACTGCTCGTCGGTCTGCGCAAGGGCGGCAGCCACCATCGGCAATTCGTGGGCATTGGTGCCGACGGCTTCGAGATCGGAATCCATCGCCAGCAAGACGTTGCTGGTGCCGGTAAAGGCCGGGCCGATGCCTTCCTTCAGCGCCTCGACGCACCAGCGCTGCCAGAGGAAACTATGGCGGCGGCGGGTGCCGAAATCGGAGATGCGCAGACCCGGCAGTTCCTTCAACCGTTCGACCTTCGACCACATCTTCGCCTTGGCGCGGGCATAGAGCACGTCGAGGGTGAAGGGGCCGAGCGCCTTCATCGCCGAGCGCGACCGCAGCTCGTTGACGATGGCGAGCGCCGGGATCTCCCACATGGTGGTTTCCTTCCAGGACCCATGGAAATCCAGCACATATTGCCCGTCCTTTTTCGACAGCTCGTATTCGGGGAGCTGGAAGTTGGAGAGCCAGGCGAGGAATTCCGGCTCGAAGATCTGGGCGCGGCCGTAGAAGCTGTTACCCGCCAGCCAGATCATCTCCTTCTTGGAGAGTTTCAGCGTGCGGGCATGATCGAGCTGCTCGCGCAATTCGCCTTCGTCGATCTCATCGGCGAGGCGCACGCGCTTGGTGCGGTTGATGAGGGTAAAGGACGCGTTCACCTCGGGATAGAGCTTCCAGATCATCTGCAGCATCAGCAGCTTGTAGAAGTCGGTATCGATCAGGCTGCGGACGATCGGATCGAGCTTCCAAGCGTGATTGTAGACGCGTCTTGCGATATCGGTCCTGGCCATGAAATTCCCGCCCCTGTCCACTCCGGTCAGGTGCTGCCCAGTTCCCGAGTGCTGCCAAGTGCGGGGCCGGCGCACGAAACCGGCTCGTGCGCCTTCTTATCGAAAAATCGGCAGAGAAAGTCCAGACAAAACAATAGGCACCCCGCCGTCGCACGGCGGCGAGATGCGAAAGTCACCTGCCTAACACTTATTGCGCTGGCGCTGCGGGTTGGGCCGGTGCTGCAGGAGCGACGTTCGGAGCGGCCGGCGTCGTATTCTCAGTCTCGGTCGGAATGGCTTTGCCGTTCTCAAGCGTCGGCGCAGGTGCGGCGCCAGGCTGCTGCGACTGAAGCTGCTGACCGGGCTGCTGTGGAGCCACCTGATCCGCTTCGCGTTTGCCCCAGATCTCGACCGGGATCCAGACCACGAAAGCGAGCACCAGTGCGGCCAGCAGCACCAGCAGGATACGATAACCCGTGCGACCCTGTCTTGCCTTCACCGGCGCGATTTGCTCTTCCTTGTGAAGCTTGCCGTCGGACTTTTCCCAGCGTGTTTCCGTCTGATGCGCCATCATCGTCTCCTTCCGCCGTCTTGACGGCCATCCAGCCATGAAGAACTCAGCAGAGGAAACGGGTGGCCGTCTGGAAGGTTCCGGGAGGCTTAGAGCCTTTCCGGGTTAGATTGCAGCATTCTGCCGGAGCAGGTTTTCGTCAGGGCAAAGGCGATTGGCGACGGGCATACCCTTTGGTAAGTCCGAGCCGATCGCCTTTGATCCTGGCTAGAGATGCCCGGCCCACCGGCTGCACCGCTTCGCCATGGCGAAGCGATAACTGCGTCCGGCGATTTTTAAGTTTTGCAGATTTGCCAGGCAAATCTGCGGGAGGGTTGGCTGAAACGGGCCGACTGATCGACCGGCCGACTCCGTTTGAGCCAACAGAATGCTTCAATCTAACCCGGAAAGGCTCTAATAGCCGACAGCGCGGTCGACCACGAATTGCAGCGGTTCGCCGCGCTCGAAACGGGCAATCTGCATCTCGACGTGGCGAAACAGGGCGTTTTCTTCGGAGACCGCCGCGTCGTGCGGCGTGATGAAGACATTCTCCAATTCCCACAACGGGTTGTCGGGGCCAAGCGGCTCCACCTCGAAGACGTCGAGGGAAGCACCGCCGAGGATGCCGTTCAGGATGGCGGAAGCGATATCGGCCTCGACCTGACTCTTGCCGCGGCCGGCATTGATGAAGACCGGCCGCCCGAGCGCGCCGTTGCTGCGAAGCTTTTTGAATAGCCCGCTATCATAGAACCCTGTCGTCTCCGGCGTCAGCGGCAGCAGGCCGACGAGGATGTCGGTCTTTCCGAGGAAGCTGTCCATCTCGCCGGCATCGAAGGTTTCGACGCCGGCGATCTCTTTGCGGGTGCGCGACCAGCCGATGACGTTAAAACCCATGACCTTCAGCTTGGCGACCGCATCCAGCCCGAGAATGCCGAGGCCCATGACGCCGACCGTTACCTCCGCCGCTTCAGGCGCGATCAGCTTGGCCCATTGGCGCTGCCGCTGGTGGATGTCATGGGCATATTGCCCCCGCAGATGCATCAGGCATTGCATGACCACCCATTCGCTCATGCGGGTCGTCAGACTGCGGTCGACGAAACGGACGATCGGGATCTCCGGCAGGCCATCCATCCCGATAATATGGTCGACGCCGGCGCCGCCAGAGAAGATTACCTTGAGGTTCGGCGCCCGCGTAAAGAGGTCGGCGTCCGGCTTCCAGAGCAGCGCATATTCGGCCTCGCGGAGATCGCGCGTCCGATCGGTCGGATCGGCGAGATTGATGCTGCCGCGATCGGCAAAGGCCGTCTTCAGCACCCGGGCGACGCCTTCGGGATTGAACTTGATATCGACGAGAACGGGAGGAGGTTTGGGCATGATCATCTTCACTGCTGCACGGCGGGCGTCGGCACCGCCTCGATGTTGAAGGCGGCCGCCAACAGCGCCTTGGTATAATCGTCCTTCGGCGCGCGGAAGATTTCCGCTGACGGCCCCTGCTCCACCACCTTGCCGAAACGCATGACGATGACGTCGTTGGCCAGTGCCTTCACCACTTTCAAGTCATGGCTGATGAAGAGGTAGGCGAGATCGTGCTTCTGCTGCAGATCGCGCAGCAGATCGACCACCTGGGCCTGCACGCTCATGTCGAGCGCCGAGGTCGGCTCGTCGAGCATGACGAAACGCGGCTTCAGCACCATGGCGCGGGCAATGGCGATACGCTGGCGCTGGCCGCCGGAGAATTCATGCGGATATCGCCAGCGGGTCAGCGGATCAAGACCGACTTCCTCCAGCGCCCAGCAGACGCGCTGGTCGCGTTCTTCCGAGGTCAACGAGCGCTCATGCACCTTCAGGCCTTCAGCAATGATATCGCCGACCGACATGCGGGGGCTGAGCGAGCCGTAGGGATCCTGGAAGACGATTTGCAGCTGATTGCGCAGCGGCCGCATTTCATTGAACGAATAGCCGGCTATATCCTTGCCGACAAAGGCAATCCGGCCTTGCGAGGAGATCAGCCGGGTGAGCGCCAGCCCGAGCGTGGTCTTGCCGGAACCGGACTCGCCGACGACGCCGAGGGTCTGGCCGGCGCGCAGCGAAAGGTCGATGCCGTCGACCGCCTTCACGTGGTCGACGACGCGGCGCATCAGCCCTGATTTGATCGGGAACCAGACGCGAATGTCCGAACCTTCCATCACCACCGGTTTCGACGGATCGGCAAGCGGCGGCTCGCCGCGCGGTTCGGAAGCAAGGAGATGGCGGGTATATTCGTGCTTGGGATTGGCGAAGACCTCGTCAACCGTTCCGGTTTCGACGATCCTGCCCTTGGTCATGACGCAGACGCGATCGGCGAATTTGCGGACAATGCCGAGATCATGGGTGATGAACAGCATCGACATGCCGTGCACGGTCTTCAGCTGCCGCAGCAATTCGAGGATCTGCGCCTGCACGGTGACGTCGAGCGCGGTGGTCGGCTCGTCGGCAATCAGCAGTTCGGGCCGGTTGGCAAGCGCCATGGCGATCATGACGCGCTGGCGCTGGCCACCTGACAGTTCGTGCGGATAGGCCTTCAATCGCTTTTCCGGCTCGCGGATGCCGACCTGGTTCAACAATTCCAGTACCCGCTCACGCGCCGCCTGGCCGCTGAGACCCTGATGCAGCGCCAGGATCTCGGCGATCTGCTTCTCGATCGTATGAAGCGGATTGAGCGAGGTCATCGGCTCCTGGAAGATCATGGTGATGTCGTTGCCGCGGACCTCGCGCAGCGCCCGCTCCGATGCCTTCAAGAGGTCCTCGCCCTTGAATAGGATCTCGCCGGAAGGATGGCTTGCCGAGGGATAGGGCAAAAGCCGCAGGATCGAATTCGCCGACACCGACTTGCCGGAGCCGGATTCGCCGACCAGCGCCACGACTTCGCCCTTGGCGATATCGAAGGAGATATGATCGACGGCAAGCGACGTCTCGCCGCCCTGATGAAAGGCAACGGAGAGATCGCGGACGGAAAGGAGCGGTGCTGTCGTGTCACTCATTGAAACGTCTTCCTCGGATCGAAGGCATCGCGCACGGCTTCGCCGATGAAGATCAGCAGGGACAGCATGATCGACATGGCAAAGAAGGCGGTCAGCCCAAGCCATGGCGCCTGCAGGTTGGACTTGCCCTGGGCGATCATCTCGCCGAGCGAGGGGGAGCCCGGCGGCATGCCGAAGCCGAGGAAATCGAGCGAGGTCAGCGTCGTGATCGAGCCGGAGAGGATGAAGGGCAGGAAGGTCAGCGTCGCGACCATGGCGTTCGGCAGCAGGTGGCGCCACATGATGGTGCGGTTGTTGACGCCGAGGGCGCGGGCGGCGCGAACATATTCGAAATTGCGGGCGCGCAGGAATTCGGCGCGTACGACGCCGACGAAGCTGACCCAGGAGAAGAGCAGCATGATGCCGAGCAGCACGAAAAAGCCGGGCGGCAGGATGGCGGCAATGATCAGCAGGATGTAAAGCACCGGCATCGACGACCAGATCTCGATGAAGCGCTGCAGCAGCAGATCGGTCAGGCCGCCGAAATAACCCTGCACGGCCCCTGCCGTCACGCCGATGACCGCCGAGCAGATGGTCAGCGCCAGGCCGAAGAGCACCGATATGCGGAAGCCGTAGATGACGCGCGCCAGCACGTCGCGGGCCTGGTCGTCGGTGCCGAGCCAGTTGAGATTACCGAAGGTGCAGCCGGGATCGTTCACCCCTTGCGGATAACCGGAGCAGCGCTCCTCCTTGGTCATCAGCCAGAAGGGAGCGGTCGGCGCCGAATGCGGAATATTTGAATTGACCGAACGGTAGGAATAGCGCACCGGCGGCCAGATCATCCAGCCATTGGCGTTGATCTCGTCCGATATCACCGAGGAGCGATAGTCGGTTTCGGCAAGGAAGCCGCCGAACTTCTCCTCGGGATAATTGATCAACACGGGAAAAAGGATTTCGCCCTTGTAGGAGGCGATGATCGGTCGGTCGTTAGCGAGCAATTCGGCAAACAGGCTGAGCACGAAAAGCAGCAGGAACAGCCACAACGACCAGTAACCACGGCCATTTGCCCGGAAATTCTGCCAGCGGCGGATGTTGGTCGGCGACAACAGCCCCTTGCGCGGCGGCTTGACGGGAGTTGCGACGGCAGGATTTGCGGCGGCGTCCATCAGACATCCCTCCGCTCGAAATCGATGCGCGGATCGATCCAGGTGTAGATCAGATCAGAGATCAGGCTGACGGCGAGGCCGAGCAGCGAGAAGATGTAGAGGGTCGCGAAGACGATCGGATAATCCCGGTTGACGACCGAGAGGTAACCAAGGCGGCCGAGGCCATCCAGCGAGAAAATGTTCTCGATGAGCAGCGAGCCGGTGAAGAAAGCGGAAATGAAGGCGCCGGGAAAACCGGCGATGATGATCAGCATGGCGTTGCGGAAGACATGGCCGTAGAGCACCTGCCGCTGGTTCAGCCCCTTGGCGCGAGCGGTGACGACATATTGCTTCTTGATCTCCTCGATGAAGGAATTCTTGGTGAGCAGGGTCGTCGTGGCGAAGGCGGCGAGCGACAGAGAAATCAACGGCAAGGTCAGGTGCCAGAAATAATCGAGCGGCTTCTGCCACCAGGCCAGCTGGTCGAAATTGTCGGAAACGAGGCCGCGCAGCGGAAACCAGTCATAGAATGAGCCACCGGCGAACAGCACGATCAAAAGAATGCCGAAGAGGAAGCTCGGCACGGCGTAGCCGACGACGATGACGCCCGATGTCCAGACATCGAAGGTCGATCCATCCTTGACCGCCTTGCGGATGCCGAGTGGGATGGAGATGGCATAGGAGAAGATCAGGATCCAGATGCCGAGCGAGATCGACACCGGCAGCTTCTCCTTGATGAGTTCAAGCACCGAGGTGTTGCGGAAGAAGCTCTCGCCGAAATCGAAACGGATGTAATTCCACATCATCTCGCCGAAACGGGTCAGTGGCGGCTTGTCGAAGCCGAATTGCTTTTCCAGCTTGGCGATCAGTTCCGGATCGAGCCCCTGGGCGCCGCGATATTTAGAGCCTTCGTCGCTGCCGCCGCCGCCGAGGAGATCGCCGCCGCCGGACAGGCGCTGATCGGCGCTATCGGCCTGGCCGGTCAATTGGGCGATCACCTGTTCGACCGGGCCGCCGGGCGCGAACTGAATGACCGTGAAGGAAATCGCCATGATGCCGATGATGGTCGGGATCATTAAAAGCAGCCGGCGAAGGACATAAGCACCCATCAGCCCTCAGCCTCCGGAAATCTTCTTCTTGCCTGCCTGCCGTCCAGTCCAATGCCGCTCAATCCGCCAGCCTTTCCTTGCCGGCGCTGCCGGCTTGTCGTGATTCGCCCGTGCCATTTGGAGCCGAGGGCCCCTGTATTGCAAGCCCGCTCATTTTGCCGAGGTCGACCACCAGGCATCGGGGAAGCCCAGGCTGTAGGCCGGAAACTCGGCAGGATGCGTGACAGTGTTCCAATAGGCGAGATTAACGGTATCGCGGTAGAATAGCGGGATGACGTAGTGATTTGCCAGCAATACCCGGTCCATTGCCCTGATCGCAGCGACCTGTTCATCGCGGTTCGGCGCGAAGATAATCATGCGGATGAGCTCATCGACGGCTGGGTTGGCAATGCCGGCGTAGTTGCGAGAACCCTGCTGGTTGACCGAGCCGGATCCCCAATAGTCGGCTTGCTCGTTGCCCGGATTCATTGTCTCCGCCCAGACATTCCAGATCATATCGAAGTCGAAGCTGCGTTCGCGGTTGACAGCTTGGGAAGCGTCGACTGTCCGAACTCGCGCATCGATGCCGATTTTCTTGAGATTGCTGGCATAAGGCACTGCCCAGCGCTCCAACATGGGGCTCGACAATAATATCTCGAAACTCATCGGCTGGCCGGTCTTGGTATTGACCATGCGATTGCCCTTCAGCTCCCAACCGGCTTCTTTCAGAAGCGCAATCGCCTTTCGGAGGTTGTCCCGGCTCTTCTGCGGATCGCCGCCGACGGGATTGGTGTAAGGCGTTGTGAAGACCTCCGGTGGAATCTTGTCCTTCAGGTCTTGCAGTATTTCCAGCTCCCGCCCCTGCGGCAGACCGGAGGAGGCGAGCTCGGTATTCCAGAAATAGCTGTCGATGCGCTTGTAACTGTTAAAGGCAACGGTGCGGTTCAACTCCTCGAAATCGAGGCCGTAGTTCAGCGCCTCGCGGACCCTGATATCCTTGAAGAGGTCACGCCGCATATTCGGGACAAGAGCCTGCAGAATGCCAGTGGAGCGCAGGGGATTTGCAACCTCTTCCTTCTTGACGCGTCCTTCCTTCACTGCAGGAAAATCATATCCAGTTGCCCAGCGGGCAGCCGTTGTCTCCTGCCAATAGTCGCTATTGCCGGCGCGAAAGGCTTCGAACTCAACATCGCGGTCACCGAAATAGGTGTAGATGACATTGCGGAAATTGTTCTGGCCGACATTCACATTGAGATTCTTGCCCCAGTAGTCGTCGCGCAGTTCATAACGGATGGTTGCGCCAGGCGAGAAGGAAGCAATCTTGTAAGGCCCGGAGCCCATTACGGGCTCCAGCGTTGTTTTGGTAATGTCACGCGGCTTGCCATCCGCTCCGGGCGCTTCCCACCAATGTTTCGGCACAATCATCAACTGGCCGAGAATGTTGGGCAATTCGCGATTGTTCTTCTCATCAAAGGTGAAGGTGACATCCCGATCGCCGGTCTTTTCCGCTTTGACGACGTGATGGTAATAGTTCCCGGCGACGGGGTTCAATTCCTTCGTCTTGTCCAGGCTGAAAATGACGTCTTCCGGAGTTACCGGCTGACCGTCCGCCCATTTTGCTTCCTTGCGCAGGCGAAAGGTCGCGCTGGAGACGTCATTGGGATAGGATAGCCCCTCGGCAAGCAGGCCGTAGGAGACGAGAAGTTCGTCATCGGCCGGCTTCATCAGCGTGTCGTAAGCAAGAGACAGGCCTATCGCCGTTTGGCCTTTTGCCAGTAGAGGGTTGAAGGTGTCGAAGGCGCCGCTTGCGGAAAGACGCAGATCTCCACCTTTTGGAGCATCGGGATTGACGTAGTCGAAATGCGCAAAGCCCGGCTTGTACTTCATCTCGCTGATGACCGAGCTGCCAATCTGAAAGGGCTGGTCCTGAGCTGTTGCCGTCATGGGCGCTAAGGCTCCCGCAAGCGTCAGAACCAAACCGATCTTCGACCACAAAGCCGTCATTCACGCTTTCCCCTAATTATTGGTGGGTTCGACAATACGAAAAATACGGGCGAAAAACAGGAGAGAGTTTGGTTTTTGCCGGGCTCGCGAAATTTTGACCTTGCTGGGCCGCGCCAAGGTTGAAGACCTCATCGGAATTGCAGGCGGCCGCAACGCTGCGGCGATCCGTCACCGCCGCCGCCTATCGCCGCCAGCCAAAACATCGATTCACCAAAATTGCTTTTCACGGTAGATTCGCGGCAAATCACTTCGGCAGCGCTTCAAGGAAACAGTATGGCTTTCGGCTTCGCTCAGGCTTTCAGGACATTCGGCAAATTGACGCTTGCCGGCGCAATCGGTGCAAGCCTTGCCGCCGGCGATGTCGGCGCCGAGCAGAAGACGCCGAGCCCCGGCAGTGCAAAGGGCCAGTTCGGCGCCGTCGGGCTGCCGACGCAGGGACCGGCGCAGCCGATCGGCTTTTATGCCAAGGGCTGCATGACCGGCGCGGTGGCATTACCGGCCGACGGGCCGACCTGGGAGGCGATGCGGCTTTCGCGCAATCGTCGCTGGGGCAACCCGGCGATGATCGCGCTCCTGGAACGGTTTTCGCAGGATGCGGTCAAATATGCCGGCTGGCCGGGCATCCTCGTCGGCGATATCGCGCAGCCGCGCGGCGGCCCGATGCTTAACGGCCATTCCTCACATCAGATCGGCCTCGACGCAGATATCTGGTTCACGCCGATGCCGGCGCGCCGCATGACGGCCCAGGAGCGCGAGGACATGCCCTTCACCAGCATGCTGCAGAAGGACAAGTTCCTGACCGTCGATCCCAAGGTGTGGACGCAATCGCGGGCGCGGCTCCTGATGCTGGCGGCGAGCTATCCTGAAGTGGAGCGCATCTTCGTCAATCCGGCGATCAAGAAGAAGATGTGCGACTCCTGGACCGGCGACCGCACCAACCTTGGTAAGCTCCGGCCGATATACGGCCACGACTCGCATTTCCATATCCGCATCAAATGTCCGCCCGGTGCTGCCGGATGCACGCCGCAAGCGCCTGTCGCCTCAGGAGACGGCTGCGACAAGTCGCTTGCCTATTGGTTTACGCCGGCCCCTTGGGCGCCACCGGAGCCGCCTAAGCCCGGCGCCAAGCCGCCGAAGCCGCCGCGCGAGATGATGGTCTCCGACCTGCCGAAGGCCTGCGCCGCCGTGCTCGATGCCGCTTCCGTCGCCTCGATGCAAGCCGCCACCTATGGTGGGCCTTCCGCTGCAAGCGCGCTCACCGCAGCTCCAGCTGCGGAACCCGCCGCCGATGCCGACGGAGAACTGCCCGATGTCGGCCCAGTCCCGAACGACAAGCCGGCGATCCAGTAAGGAGCGCCGGTGCCTTGTCTTTCAAATCGCAAACTGTTGGTATAGAAGCGGTCAAATCGATTGAATTGTTCGGGCGGAGGGCTTGATGGCCGGCGGCAAATGCCTAGCATTGATTGCGCATGACCAGAAAAAAGACGACATGGCGGACTTCGCCCGCGCCAACAGGGACCTGCTCTCCCGCTGGAAGATCGTCGCCACCGGCACCACTGGCGGGCGCGTCCTTGACGCGACCCCGGATCTCGACGTCACCAGATTGAAAAGCGGACCGCTCGGCGGTGACCAGCAGATCGGCGCGCTGATTTCGACCGGTGAGGTCGGCGCCCTGATCTTCTTCGTCGACCCCCTGACGCCGATGCCGCACGATGTCGACGTCAAGGCGCTGATGCGGCTGGCGATCGTTTACGATATTCCGATGGCGCTCAACCACGCGACCGCTATAAAACTTCTTCCCACACTCGAAGCCTGATCAGCACGGAACCGGCCATGCCAAAACCGAACCACAGCACCGCTCCGCTGCCTTTCCCGATCCTGATCGGCGATATCGGCGGCACCAATGCCCGCTTCTCCATCCTGACCGATGCCTATGCCGAGCCGAAGCAGTTTCCGAACGTGCGCACGGCGGATTTTGCCACGATCGACGAAGCGATCCAAAAGGGCGTGCTCGACAAGACCGCCGTGCAGCCGCGCTCGGCGATCCTTGCTGTCGCCGGCCCGATCAACGACGACGAGATCCCGCTAACCAATTGCGACTGGGTGGTGCGGCCAAAGACGATGATCGAGGGCCTCGGCATGGAGGACGTGCTCGTCGTCAATGATTTCGAGGCACAGGCGCTGGCAGTCGCCGCCCTTTCGGACGAGCACCGCGAACGCATCGGCGAGGCCACCGGCGACATGATCGCTTCCCGCGTCGTGCTCGGACCAGGCACCGGACTCGGTGTCGGCGGGCTGGTGCATGCCCAGCACAGCTGGATCCCGGTCCCCGGCGAAGGCGGCCATATCGATCTCGGACCGCGCAGCAAACGCGACTATCAGCTCTTCCCGCATATCGAAACGATCGAAGGCCGTGTTTCGGCCGAGCAGATCCTTTGCGGACGCGGTATCGTCAATCTTTATAACGCCATCTGCGTCGTCGACGGCATCCAGCCGACGATGAAGGATCCGGCCGACATCACCTCGCACGCGCTAGCCGGCAGCGACAAGGCGGCCGTCGAGACCGTCGCGCTGTTTGCCACCTATCTCGGCCGCGTGGCGGGCGACATGGCGATGGTGTTCATGGCGCGCGGCGGCGTCTATCTCTCCGGCGGCATCTCCCAGAAGATCCTGCCGGCGCTGAAGAGACCGGAATTCCGCACGGCCTTCGAGGACAAGGCGCCGCATACCGGCCTCCTTCGCACCATCCCGACCTATGTGGTGACGCATCCTTTGGCGGCGCTTGCCGGGCTTTCCTCCTATGCCCGCATGCCCGCCAATTTCGGCGTCTCGACGGAGGGGCGCCGCTGGCGGCGTTAGGCGCGGCGCGCACGGCAAACAGAGCGTCCCTAAGCGCGTCCTGTCCGGACGCGCGGCGCTCTAGCCAAACCGGTCCCAACTCTTTATAGACCCCGGCAAAAGTGCGCCTCGCCTTCGCGGGACGCTGGTCCGAGACAGGAAACCTCATTTTTGGAAGCGGCGGAAAGCAGAACGCAGAGCGTCAGCAGCGATACCGTAACCGGCATCCTGAAGCGCATCATCGCTGAAAACGGCCGCGACCATCTCTGGGGCTATGTCTTTGCGATTGTCTGTCTCATTGTGGTGGCGCTTTCGACGGCGTTTACCGCCTGGATCATGCGGGCGATCATCGACGAGGCCTTCGCCAACCGCCGCGCCGACGTCGTCTGGATCATCTGCCTTTCGATCTTCATCGCTTTCGTGCTGCGCGGTTTTGCGAGCTACGGCCAGGCGGTGGCGCTTTCCAAGGTCGGCAACAATATCGTCGCGCGTTACCAGCGCCGGCTCTATTCGCATCTGATGACGCTTTCGGTCGGCTTCTTCAGCGAGGCGCGCTCCGCCCATATCGCCGCGCAGGTGAGCCAGAACGTCAGCGGCATCCGCGACGTGCTCAACCTGACGATCACTTCGACGGTACGCGACCTTCTGACCTTCATCTCGCTGCTCGGCGTGATGATCCTCCAGGATCCATTGCTCAGCCTTGCGGTGTTCATCATGGCGCCGCCGCTGCTCTATGCGCTGCGCTATGTTTCCAAGCGGCTGCGCTCGGCGACCCGCGAGGCGGTGCATTTGAACAGCCACGTGCTCGGCGCCATGCAAGAGACGATCCAGGGCATCGCCATCGTCAAAGCCTTCACGATGGAAGACGAACTGGAGCGCAAGGTCAACAAACTCATCACCGGCGCCGAAAGCCGGGCGAACCGGATTGCCCGGCTTTCCGAACGCACCTCCCCGCTGACAGAGAGTTTTGCAGGTTTTGCGGTCGCCAGCGTGCTCGCCTATGCCGCCTACCGCTCGATCTACTTCAATGTGCCGCCGGGCGCCTTCTTCTCCTTCGTCACGGCGCTGCTGCTGGCCTATGACCCGGCCCGCCGGCTTGCCCGCCTGCAGGTCCAGATGGAGCGTGCCGTCGTCAATGCGCGGATGATCTACGAATTGCTCGACATGGAACCGCGCCAGCGCGACCTGCCGGATGCAAAGCCGCTGACGGTGACGCAAGCAAGAATCGAATTCCGCAATGTTTCCTTCGGCTACGGCAATGAGAGCGTGCTGAGCGGCGTGAGCTTCATCGCCGACGGCGGCGCCACCACCGCGCTGGTCGGTCCTTCCGGCGCCGGCAAATCCACCGTCATCAGCCTCATTCCGCGCTTCTACGATCCACGTGAAGGCGAAATCCTGATCGACGGACAGGATATCGCCCACATCACCAAGAAGTCGCTGCGCCAGCAGCTCGCCTATGTCTCGCAACAGCCCTACCTGTTCGAGGGCACGATCCGCGACAATATCCGCTACGGCCGGCCGGAAGCGACGGACGCCGAGGTGGAAGAAGCGGCGCGGCTTGCCTATGCGCATGACTTCATCTCGGCACAGCCGCAGGGTTACGAGACGGCAGTCGGCGAAAACGGCGTGACGCTGTCGGGCGGTCAGCGCCAACGACTGTCGATTGCGCGCGCCTTGGTGCGCAATGCGCCGATCCTGCTGCTCGACGAGGCGACGTCGGCCCTCGACACCGAATCCGAGGCGGCGGTGCAGAAGGCGCTCGACGAGGCGATGACCGGCCGCACCGTCGTCGTCATCGCCCACCGGCTTTCGACCGTGGTGCGCGCCGACAAGATCGTCGTCATGCAGCAGGGCCGCGTCGTCGAGCAAGGCAATCACGAGACGCTTGCGAAGGTCAGCGACGGTCTTTACGCTCGCCTCAACAATCTGCAGAGGCCTTCAGCCTCCGATTCAAACTGACCTGGTGAGACCTGAGATGAGCGATGCTGCGATGAAACTGGTGGTGGTTGGCGCAGCCGGGCGCATGGGCCAAACGCTGATCCGCCTCATCGATTCCATCGAGGGCGCCACACTGCATGCCGCAGTCGAGCGCGCCGGCTCGCCCTTTATCGGCAAGGATGCCGGCGAGATTGCCGGCCTCGGCCCCAGTGGCGTCATCATTGGCGACGATCCGCTCAACGCCTTTCTGCATGCCGAAGGCGTGCTCGACTTCACCTCGCCCGCCGCGACCGTGGAATTCTCGGGGCTCGCCGCCCAGGCCCGCATCGTCCATGTCGTCGGCACGACCGGGTGTTCGGCCGACGACGATGCCAGGATCGCGGCGGCCGCCCGCCATGCCCGCATCGTCAAGTCGGGCAATATGAGCCTCGGGGTCAATCTGCTCGGCGTGCTCGCCGCGCAGGCCGCACGGGCGCTCGAGCCCGCCGACTGGGATATCGAGATCCTGGAAATGCACCACAAGCACAAGGTGGATGCGCCTTCCGGCACCGCCCTTCTTCTCGGCGAAGCGGCGGCCAAGGGCCGCGATATTGATCTTGCCTCGAAATCGGTCCGAGTGCGCGACGGCCATACCGGCGCCCGCGAGGCCGGCACGATCGGTTTTGCGACGCTGCGCGGCGGCTCCGTCATCGGCGAGCATTCGGTGCTTTTCGCCGGCGAAGGCGAAATCGTCACGCTGTCGCACAGCGCGGCCGACCGCTCGATCTTTGCGCGCGGCGCCATCAAGGCCGCACTCTGGGCGCGCGACAAGAAGCCGGGTCTCTATTCCATGCTCGACGTGCTCGGGCTCTCTTCTTCATAACGATATCACGGAGGCTAATTCATGAGCGGTACCCTCGTCCTCGTTCGCCACGGCCAGAGCGACTGGAACCTGAAGAATCTCTTCACCGGCTGGAAGGATCCCGATCTGACCGAGCTCGGCATCGAGGAAGCCAATGCCGGTGGTAAGGCGCTGGCCGAATACGGGATCAAATTCGACGTCGCCTATACTTCGGCTCTGGTGCGGGCCCAGCACACGCTGAAGCTCATCCTCGACAAGGTCGGTCAGCCCGATCTCGAGACGATTTGCGACCAGGCGCTGAACGAGCGCGACTATGGCGATCTCTCCGGCCTCAACAAGGACGATGCGCGCGCCAAATGGGGCGAGGAGCAGGTGCATATCTGGCGCCGCTCCTACGACGTGCCGCCTCCGGGTGGCGAAAGCCTGCGCGACACCGGCGCCCGCGTCTGGCCCTATTACCTCACCGAGATTCTGCCGCGCGTGCTGCGCGGCGAGAAGGTTCTGGTTGCCGCACACGGCAATTCGCTGCGCTCGCTGGTCATGGTGCTCGACAAGCTGACCAAGGAAGGCGTGCTCGCCCTCAACCTCGCGACCGGCGTCCCGATGGTTTACAAGCTGAAGGCTGATTCCACCGTGGCTTCCAAGGAAGTGCTCGGCGATATGTCCGGCGCACATTGAATCCAGTGGCCTTCCCTGTCCCGACGGGGAAGGCTGCCCTCAATTCTCGATGGTGAACTGAACCCGGTCGGCTGCGAAGCGGCTGATCGAATACTGCACCGGCACACCGTCGAGATCGGTGTTCATCGCCTTGGCGATCAGCAGGATCGCACCGGGGGTGAGCTCCAGGTCGGCCAAGTCTGATGTATTCGCATGGGCGGCCGTCACTTCTGTCGTCGCCCTCACATAGTCCGGCAGGCCAAGGTCGGCAAAGGCCTTGGTGATCGATTCGTGCTTGCGGTAGGCCTCACCGATGCCGGCGAAGCGTGCGGCAGGAAACCAGCTCGTCGCCTTTGAAACCGGGCGCTTGTCTGCCTGGCGCAATGTTTCCAGGCGGATGACTTGCGCTCCCTGCTTCAGGCCGAGCCAGCGGGCGATCTCGGCGCTCGCCTCCTCCGTGACATCATCAAGCAGAAGGCCGCGCATTTCGCGCGCTTGATCGCCGATGCCGGCGGTGAAGCGCGTGCGCTTGGTGATCGGAAAATTCAGCCGCTCCTTACGCTCGATCAGCGTGCCGCGACCTTGTACCGCACGCACGATTCCCTCCTGCGCCAAGGCCGCCAAAGCGCTGCGCACCGTATGCCGGTTGACGCCGAATTGCTGCGCCAGGATCGTTTCCGGCGGCACCATTCCCGCCTCGTCATAGGTTCCGGTGCTGATCGCCTCGCGAATCCGGTCGGCGATCTGGCGCCAGAGCGCCACGCCGGCCTGTCTTTGCACCTGCTTCAATCCTGCCATTCCACCCCTGCCCCGTCATTTCAACCGACGGCGTCACACGCTTGTCATGACATCGATTTAGGACTAAACATAGCTTGTATGGTTGTCTATATCAATAGACATTTAAAGGAAAGCGGCGATGATCTCAGTGGACAGGAAAAACGCTGCGTCACAGACGGCATCCGGGCGCAAACGCGCCGCCGATCTGCTGGCGCGCGCGGAACGCAGCGAACTCCAGGCGGTCTGGGATGCATTGCCGCAAAAGCCTGCGGCGCATGCGGTGCGCGGACCGGAGACAGGGCTGGTGATGGTCCGCGGCCGCATCGGCGGCGGCGGAGCGTCCTTCAATCTCGGCGAGGTGACGGTGACACGGGCGACCGTCCGGCTCGACTCCGGCTCGATCGGCCATGCGCAGGCGCTCGGCACCGACCGCGAGAAGGCCCGGCTTGCGGCGATCTTCGACGCCCTTTGGCAAGAGGAGGCGACGCAGGATTTCGTCGAGCAGGCGCTGCTTTTGCCGATCGCCGAGCGGATCGCCGCTACTGAGCGCCGCAAGGCCGACGAGACGGCCGCCACCCGCGTCGATTTCTTCACCATGGTGCGGGGAGACAACTGATGGTTCTGAAGACGGAAGCTCTGACCGGCGGCTTTGCCGAACCGGTCTTCCACGCCCAGAGTGTCTTCAAAATGCTGATGGACGGCATGGCCCGGCCCGGCACGATCCAGACGGTTCAGCCCGATGCCGCGCCGCCGGCACCGCTCGGCATCGCCGCCGGCGCGATCGCGCTGACGCTTTGCGACCACGACACATCAGTCTGGCTTTCCCAGGGGCTGGCGAAATCCGCCGTGCCGGAATGGCTCGGCTTCCACACCGGCGCGCCGCTGACCACCGAAAAGGCCGAGGCGCGTTTCGCCTTTACGGAAGCCGGCACCGCACTTTGCCCCTTCGGGCTGTTTGCATCGGGCACGCAGGAATATCCCGACCGTTCGACGACCTTGATCGTCGAGCTTGCCGAACTGGAGGGCGGGCGCAGGCTGGCGCTGATGGGTCCCGGTATCCAGACCGTCGCGGAGATCGCGCCTGTCGGCTTGCCGGAGACCTTCCTCAGGCTCTGGACCGAGAACCGCGCTCTCTTTCCGCGCGGCATCGACATCGTGCTGACCTCGGGCAGACGCTTCATCTGCCTGCCGCGCACCACCAAGATCACAGCAACGGAGATCTGAGCTCATGTATGTTGCCGTCAAAGGTGGCGAGGCCGCCATCGCCAATGCCCACCGGCTGCTTGCCGACCGCCGCCGCGGCGACCGTTCGCTGCCGGCGATCGGCATCGAGCAGATCGTCGAACAACTTGCCCTCGCCGTCGACCGCGTCATGGCCGAGGCCTCGCTTTTCGACCGCAGGCTCGCAGCGCTGGCCGTGCGCCAATCGCGCGGCGACATGATCGAGGCGATCTTCCTGTTGCGCGCCTATCGTACGACGCTGCCGCGCTTCGGTTATTCCAAGCCGCTTGATACGGCTGACATGACGATCGAACGCCGCATCTCGGCGACCTACAAGGATCTGCCGGGCGGCCAGCTGCTTGGGCCCACCTTTGACTATACCCATCGGCTGCTCGATCCCTCGCTGCTATCCGACGAGGCGGTCGAGGAACCCGCCCAGCGCGAGGCCGAGACCGGCCGCGTCATGCGCGTCTCCGAGATTCTCGGCGAGGAGGGGCTGATCGAGGCCGACGGCGACATGCCCGAAGATCACCAGATCGGCGACCTGACCCGCGAGCCGATGGAATTTCCTATGACCCGCGATCTGCGCCTGCAGGCGCTCGCCCGCGCCGACGAAGGCTTCCTGCTGGCGCTCGGTTATTCCACCCAGCGCGGGTATGGCCGCAACCATCCCTTCACCGGCGAGATCCGCATCGGCGAAGTCGAGGTGGAATTCGAGGTGCCGGAACTCGGCTTCGCCGTCTCGCTCGGCACGATCCAGATCACCGAGTGCCAGATGGTCAACCAGTTCAAGGGGTCCGCCAAGGCGCCGCCGCAATTTACCCGCGGCTACGGCCTGGTCTTCGGCCAGAGCGAGCGCAAGGCAATGGCGATGTCGCTGGTGGATCGCGCATTACGTGCTGACGAGCTCGGCGAGGACATTACCGCGCCGGCCCAGGACGAGGAATTCGTCATCTCGCACTCCGACAACGTCCAGGCGACCGGTTTCGTCGAGCACTTGAAGCTTCCGCATTATGTGGACTTCCAAGCCGAACTCGATCTCGTCCGCCGCATGCGCCGCGAATTCGAAGCCGCCCGCAACGGTGGCGAAGACATGAAGGAAGCCGCCGAATGAGCGATCTGGCCAGCTACAACTTCGCCTATCTCGACGAACAGACCAAGCGGATGATCCGCCGCGCCATCCTGAAGGCGATCGCCATTCCGGGCTACCAGGTGCCCTTCGCCAGCAGAGAAATGCCGATGCCCTATGGTTGGGGCACCGGCGGCGTGCAGGTGACGGCCTCGATCATCGGATCTGATGACGTGCTGAAGGTGATCGACCAGGGCGCCGACGACACGACCAATGCGGTTTCGATTCGCGCCTTCTTCCAGAAGGTCGCCAATGTGGCGGTGACGACGCATACCAGCGAGGCGACGATCATCCAGACCCGCCACCGCATCCCCGAGGAAAAGCTCGGACCGGGCCAGGTACTCGTCTACCAAGTGCCGATCCCCGAGCCGCTGCGGTTTCTCGAACCGCGCGAAACCGAGACGCGCAAGATGCATGCGCTCGAGGAATACGGCCTCATGCATGTCAAGCTCTACGAGGATATCGCCCGCAATGGCCGCATCGCCACGACCTATGCCTACCCGGTCAAGGTGCATGGCCGCTATGTCATGGATCCGTCGCCGACGCCGAAATTCGACAATCCGAAGATGCACATGTCGGATGCGCTGCAGCTCTTCGGCGCCGGACGCGAGAAGCGCATCTATGCGGTGCCGCCCTATACCGACGTCGTCAGCCTGGATTTTGAAGACCATCCCTTCGAGATCCAGCGCTTCGGCAAGCCCTGCGCGCTCTGCGGCGCAGGGGAGGTCTACCTCGATGAGGTGATCCTCGACGACAAGGGCGGGCGCATGTTCGTCTGCTCCGACACCGATCATTGCGAAGACCGCCGCGCGCAGGGGCATGCCGGCGAGATGCTGGCCCGGGAGGCTGCAGAATGAGCGATATCCCGCTTCTCAAAGTCCATGACGTTTCGAAATTCTATGGCAACCGTATCGGCTGCCGCGACGTTTCCTTCGAGCTCTGGCCCGGCGAAGTGCTCGCCGTCGTCGGCGAATCCGGCTCCGGCAAGACGACGCTGCTGAACTGCCTTTCCACCCGGCTGCTGCCGAGCACCGGCAGCGTCGAATATCACATGCGCGACGGCACTTACCGCGACCTTTACCGCATGAACGAGGCCGAGCGGCGCTTCCTGATGCGCACCGACTGGGGCTTCGTGCACCAGAACCCGGCCGACGGCCTGCGTATGGCGGTCTCGGCCGGCGCCAATGTCGGCGAAAGGCTGATGGCGATCGGCGACCGGCATTACGGCAAGATCCGCGCCTCGGCGATCGACTGGCTGGAACGCGTCGAGATCGACGCCGACCGCATCGACGACCAGCCGCGCGCCTTTTCCGGCGGCATGCGCCAGCGCCTACAGATCGCCCGCAACCTCGTCACCGGCCCGCGCCTGGTCTTCATGGACGAACCCACGGGCGGTCTCGACGTTTCGGTGCAGGCGCGCCTGCTCGATCTGGTGCGCGGCCTCGTCAATGATCTCGGCCTGTCCGCCATCATCGTCACCCATGATCTCGCCGTCGCCCGCCTTCTGTCGCACCGGATGATGGTGATGAAGGATGGCTACGTCATCGAACACGGGCTCACCGACCGGGTGCTCGACGATCCCAGAGAACCCTACACGCAGCTGCTCGTCTCCTCGATCCTGCAGGTCTGACAACGGGTTCGGAACCAAGAAAGAAGACATCATGCCAACGCCCCTCGTCGTTTCCGAAGTCTCGAAGAGCTTCACCATGCACCTGCGCGACGGCATCAAGCTGCCCGTCGTCTCCGATGTCGCCTTTTCGGTCGCATCAGGCGAATGCGTCGTGCTCGGCGGCCCCTCGGGCATCGGCAAAAGCTCGCTGCTCAAGATGATTTACGGCAATTATGCCGTCGACACCGGCCAGATCCTCATGCGCCACGACGGCCGCGTCGTCGATCTCGCCTCTGCCGACCCGCGCACCGTGCTCAATGTGCGGCGCAATACGCTCGGCTATGTCAGCCAGTTCCTGCGCACCGTGCCGCGTGTGGCGGCGATCGACGTGGTCGCCGAACCGCTCACGGCGCGCGGCGAAGACGCCGGCGCCGCACGGGAAAAGGCAGGCGCGCTGCTTGCCAAGCTCAATCTGCCGGAAGCGCTGTGGCAGCTTCCGCCCGCCACCTTCTCGGGCGGCGAGCAGCAGCGCGTCAACATTGCCCGCGGCTTCATCACCGAGCACACGATCCTGCTTCTCGACGAACCAACGGCCTCGCTCGACGCCAGGAATCGCGCCGTCGTCGTCGCCATGATTGCCGAGAAGAAGAAGGCCGGCGTTGCCCTTCTCGGCATCTTCCACGACGAGGAAGTGCGCGAGGCGGCCGCCGACCGCATCCTCGACGTCCAGCAGTTTTCTCCTCGAAAGATCGCCGCATGAGCCGCAAGCTTGATATCGAGCCCTATATCCATGAGACGGCTGATATCAGCGACTCCAGCTTCGGGCGCTATACCGAGGTCTCCGAACGCTGCCGCATCAGCGAAGCCACTTTCGGCGACTATTCCTATATCATGCAGGATGGCTCCGTCTGGTGCGCGACGATCGGCAAGTTCGTCAACATCGCTGCCGCCGTGCGCATCAACGCCACCAACCATCCGACCTGGCGGGCGACTCTGCATCATTTCACCTATCGCCCGCCGACTACTGGCCGGACGGCGACATGGAGACGGATTTCTTCGCCTGGCGGCGCGCAAACCGCGTGACGATCGGCAACGACGTCTGGATCGGTCACGGGGCCACCATCCTGCCCGGCGTCAACGTCGGCAACGGCGCGGTCATCGGCGCCGGCGCCGTGGTGTCGAAGGACGTCGCTGCTTATTCGATCGTCGGCGGGGTGCCGGCCAAGCTCATCCGCGAGCGGTTTTCGAAAGCGGTCGGCGAACGCATGGATAGGCTCGCCTGGTGGGACTGGGAACACGACCGGCTGCGCCTGGCGCTGCAGGATTTTCGCAACCTGAGCGCGGAAGACTTCTTGGCCCGCTACGACGATTAAACCTCCGATATAGGCTCGGAGAATTGTGACACGACTTACACAAATATGACATTTGAGGTTCATCAAGCGGGACTAATGCGATGCTGACCAAGGCCTGGAGTGCAGGGGGAAAGCATGATGTTCGAGCTGAAGAATGTCACACGTCGCTTCGGAAAAAAGCTCGCCGTCGATTCCGTCACGCTCGACATTCCGCAGGGCCAGATGGTCGGCATCATCGGCCGGTCCGGCGCCGGCAAGTCAACGCTGCTGCGCATGATCAACCGGCTGCAGGAGCCGAGCTCCGGCTCCATTCATTTCGCCGGCATCGAGGTCTCCGGGCTTCGCGGCCAGGCGCTGCGCAACTGGCAGCGCGATTGCGCGATGATCTTCCAGCAGTTCAACCTGGTGCCGCGCCTCGATGTTCTCACCAATGTCATGCTCGGCCGTCTCAACCACCGCTCGACGCTGATGAGCCTGCTCAATATCTTCACCCGCGAGGAACGTGTGCATGCGATCGCAGCGCTGGAACGCCTCGGCATCGAGCAGACGGCGCTGCAGCCGGCCGGCACGCTTTCCGGCGGCCAGCAGCAGCGCGTGGCGATCGCCCGTGCGCTGATGCAGAACCCGAAAATGGTTCTCGCCGACGAGCCGATCGCCTCGCTCGATCCCCTCAACGCCAAGATCGTCATGGATGCGCTGCGCGATATCAACGAGCGCGAGGGCATTACCGTCATCACCAACCTGCACACGCTCGACACCGCCCGCAACTATTGTGAGCGCATCGTCGGCATGGCCGGCGGCCGAATCGTCTTCGACGGCAAGCCGACGGAACTGACCGCCGAGGCGGTGAAGGAAATCTACGGGACGGACAAGGATGGCGCCGGCATCGACGAAACGATGACCTCGACCTCCATCACGATCGCTCCCGAGCGGGCAGACAATCAATCCGCCGGCACCCAACCGCTGGCGCTGGCCGGTCTCTGAGAGAGGCGGCCGCGATCGAGCGCCCGCGTCAAGGGCAACTTCTTCGTAACGGGAGGCCGGGGACACCGGTCAATAGGAGAGACACATGTTGAAGAAAGCACTCTTTGCGGCAACGGCGCTCTTCGCGCTCGCCGGCGGCGCCCATGCTGCAGACCTCAAGGAATTCCGCATCGGGATCCTCGGCGGCGAAAACGAAACCGACCGCCTGCGCAACTATGCCTGCCTTGCCGACCATCTGAAGCAGGAATTCGGCTTAGAGAAGGTCTCGCTGTTCCCGGCCGCCGATTATGACGGCGTCATCCAGGGCCTGCTCGGCGGCACGCTCGATTTCGCCGAACTCGGCGCCTCAGGTTATGCTTCCGTCTACCTCAAGGACCCGAAGGCCGTTACACCGATCCTGACGACGCAGCAGAAGGATGGTTCGACGGGCTATTACTCGATCGGCCTGGCGCTGAAGTCCTCCGGCATCAAGAACATCAAGGACGCCAAGGGCAAGAAGCTCGGCTATGCCGACCCGGACTCCACCTCCGGCTACCTCGTTCCGCTGACCCAGATCCCGAAGGACACGGGCATGCCGAACGACAAGTTCTTCGCCTCGACGCAGTTCAACGGCGGCCACGAGAACAACCTGCTCGCCGCTTATGACGGCAAGGTCGACGTTGCCGTCGACGACAGCTCCGGCATCGGCGATTTCAAGGACGGCTACACCTCCGGCACCTTCCGCAAGGAAGTCGACAAGGGCGCCGTCGATCCGAACAAGCTGGTTGAAGTCTGGCGTTCGCCGCTGATCCCGAACGGCCCGCTCGTCGTGCGCAACGCGCTTGGCGAAGACTGGCAGACGAAGCTTGCAGCCTTCTTCACGGCTCTGCCGGAAAAGGATCACAAGTGCTTCGCAGCTGTCGAAGGCGGCGATTACAAGGGCTACGCCCCGGTCAAGCACGACTTCTACAAGGCCGTCGTCGAAGTCCGCAAGGCTGCCATCGGCGGCTGATCGGCCTCGTGAATGCTGGGGCGGCCGGCAACGGCCGTCCCTTCTTTTGTAACCGGCGGAGGGGTCCATGACTATTGCCGATACACAGCCGCACATGCAGAGCACCCAGGAGATCGGCACCGCCTGGGGCCGGATGGTCGCCAGGCGCCACTTCTACACCGTGCTTGGCCTGGTGATCCTGATTGCGGCTTTCGTCAGCTCCGTCCGCTTCGCCGACGAGAGCAATGCCGGCCATTTCTTCGACCGGCTGCCGCATCTCTTCGACTTCCTGAGCTGGCTCATCCCTAAGGATTGGAACGATGTCTGGCGCGCACTGTTCGACATAACGAGCGTCAACGACAGAGGCGGCGAGGAATTCAATTTCGACAAAGGCCGCGTCTATATCTGGGGCGCCTTCTATATTCCCGAATATTTCGAGCTGATGATCGTCACCATCAACGTGGCGTTGATTTCGACCATCATCGCCTTCGTCTTTGCCGTTCCCTTGAGCTTATTTGCCGCACGAAACCTGACGAGTTCATGGCCGCTGCGCATCTTCACCAAGCGCCTGATGGAATTCCTGCGCGCCTTCCCCGAAATCGTCATTGCCGGCCTGTTTTCGGCGATCCTGTCGATCGGGCCGGTCGCCGCCATCATTGCCATCACCCTGCACACGATCGGCGCGCTCGGCAAACTCTTCTACGAAGTGGCCGAGAATATCGACATGAAGCCGCATGAGGGCATGAAGGCCGTCGGCGCCAACTGGTGGGAGCGCGTGCGCTTCGCCGCCCTGCCGCAGGTGCTGCCGAATTTTACCTCCTATGCGCTCTTACGCCTCGAGATCAACGTGCGCGCCTCGACCATCATTGGCGCCGTCGGCGGCGGCGGCATCGGCGAGGAGCTGAAGCTATCGATCTCGCGCGGCTTCGGCGCCAAGACGATGGCGCTCGTTCTGCTGCTGTTCGTGACGATCGTCGCCGTCGACCAGTTCTCCGCATGGCTGCGCCGCCGTCTCGTCGGCGAGCACGCCTTCCTCCTGCAACATTGAGGCCGCCATGACGGTGATCGACGCAAACCGCATGCGTGAGATAGAAGCGCGCTATCCGGAATATTTCCACCGGTCGTTCCGCCAGCGTTTCGGCGGGCTGATGATCCTGATCGCAACGCTGCTCTACAGCCTCTATGCCGTATGGTTCTTCGACCTGCCGAAGCTCTTCGCCGAGGCCCATTGGGAACGTGTCGGCATCTATCTCAGCCAATGGGTGAGCTACGAGGTTCAGCCGGAATTGCGCATCGAAGACGACGGTTCGATCGACATCCGCTATCCGCGTTTCTCGCCGCTCGGCGACAATCCGCATCCGGACTGGCTGGTCAACAATCCCGACGGCAGCATCACCGTTTCGATCAGCGGCACGAGCCGGAGCGTCACCGTCTCGAAAAGCGAGACGATCGTGACTGCGTACGGCATCAGCGTGCCCGTCGAGGTTTCGAGCGGTGCGCCCAAGGTGGTCGGACCGGTGCCCGGCTGGATGACCGTTTATGACGACAATGTGCTTGCCGATCTCGGCTCTGCCGGCAATGTCAGCATTTCCGTCGACCGGGTGAAAATCCGCAAGCGTTTCATCGGCTGGGCGAATTTCATCTTCGACACGCAATCCTCCTTCTTCGACAAGCCGGTCGGCGAGGTCATCGGCCTCATCGTCTCCGGCTCGCGCATCAAGCCCGAGCAGTCCAACCTGTCGCTCGCCTTCGACGACATATGGAACAACAGCGAATGGCAGCATGGCGACGTCTGGACCAAGCTTTTCCAGACGATCGTCATGGCGTTCCTCGGAACGCTGCTCGGCTCGCTCGCCGCTTTCCCGCTGGCCTTCCTGGCGGCGCGCAACATCACACCGAACCGCCTCCTGAACCAGATCCTCAAGCGCTTCTTCGATTTCCTGCGCTCGGTCGACATGCTGATCTGGGCGCTGTTCCTGACCCGCGCCTTCGGCCCCGGCCCGCTTGCCGGCAGCGGCGCAATCTTCCTCACCGAGACCGGCACGCTCGGCAAGCTCTATTCCGAAGGGCTGGAGAATATCGACAACAAGCCGCGCGAAGGCATCAAATCGACCGGCGCTGAGACCGTGCTTGTCCATCGTTACGGCATTATGCCGCAGATCGTTCCCGTCATCGTCAGCCAGACGCTCTACCAATGGGAATCGAACGTGCGCGGCGCGACCATCATCGGCGCCGTCGGCGCCGGCGGCATCGGCCTCAAATTGTGGGAGGCGATGCGCACAAATGCCAACTGGGAAAACGTCGCCTACATGGTCATTCTGATCCTGATCGTCGTCTTCCTGTTCGACGCCGCCTCGAACGCGCTGCGCCACCGGCTGATGGGCACGAAGGCGCATTGATCCCGCCGCTCGAAATGCGATGGCGGCGCTGCCGCCATCATCATTCTGTCACGGAAATCTTTTAGCCGGGAACCTGCTTGCGGTTCGCCGCCAAATCACTGCACATTGCGCTCCCTGTTTCGACGATCCCCAGGATAAAAGCCTTGCGCTACGCTCTCTATTTCACGCCGTCGAAGGATCATCCCCTGACCGGCGCGGCCTCGCTCTGGCTCGGCCGCGATGCGTTTTCCGGCGAAACCTATCCGGCACCAGAGCATGAGATGCTCGGCGCGGCAGAGCAGTTCGAGCTGACCGCCGATCCGCGCCGCTACGGCTTTCACGCGACGATCAAGGCGCCGTTTTCGCTCGCCGCCTCCGTCACCGAAAAGGATTTCATGACCGTCGTCGAGGATTTTGCCGCGCGCACGCCAGCCTTCGAGATCCCCGAGCTGGTGCTCGGCCAGCTCGGCCGTTTTTTTGCTCTCGTTCCCGGATCTCTTCATCAACCGCTTCAGGATTTTGCCGCGAAGGTGGTAAAGTCATTCGAGCCGTTCCGCGCAGCGCTTTCTCCGGCCGATATGGCGCGGCGCAACCCGGAGAAGCTCAGCGACGGCCAGCGCGCCAATCTGCAGCGCTGGGGTTATCCCTATGTGATGGAGGATTTCGGCTTCCACATGACGCTCACCGGGCAGGTGCCCGAGACACGCGCCGAGATGATGAAAGCCATTCTGACCGAGCGTTTTGCCGATTTCATCGGCCGGCCGCTTTCGATTACCGGCCTTGCGGTCTTCACCGAGGAGACGCGCGGCGCCCCGTTCAAAGTTCATTCCTGGCTGCCGCTTACCGGCGCCAAAAGCTGAAAGACCTGACGACATGAGCAAAGAGACCGTGTTTTCCAACGCCCGCATCGTTCTCGAGGATGATATCCTCTCCGGCTCGATCCTCATTCGCGACGGCAAGATCGCCGATATTTCCGAGGGCAATTCGGTAGCCGGTGAAGATTTCGAAGGCGACTATGTCATTCCCGGCCTCGTCGAGCTGCATACCGATCATCTCGAAGGCCATTATCAGCCGCGCCCCGGCATTCGCTGGAACAAGACCGCCGCAGTCCAGGCGCATGATGCCCAGATCGTTACCTCGGGCATCACCACGGTGTTCGACTGCCTGCGCATGGGTGCGGATGAAGACGGCGGCTTCGAGCATGGCGAGATGCGCGACATGGCCGACGCCATCCAGTCGGCCGAGAATGAAGGCCGGCTGCGCGCCGAACACCTGCTGCATCTGCGCTGCGAGGTCTCGGCCGACAATGTGCTCGAACATTTCGCCGATTTCGAACACGACCGGCATGTGCGGCTGGTCTCGCTGATGGATCATGCGCCCGGCCAGCGGCAGTTCCAAACGATGGATCAATATATCTTCTACTATCAGAAGAAGCGCGGTCTGAGCGACGAGGTCTTCGCCCGTTTCGTCGCCAAGCGCCAGGCAGAATCGGCGCGCAATTCGACGCCGCATCGCAACGCCATCGCCAAGGTCTGCGCCGAGCGCGGCATCACGGTGGCGAGCCATGACGATGCGACGCTCTCTCATGTCGACGAGGCGATCGACAACGGCGTGCGGCTCGCCGAATTCCCGACCAGCTTCGACGCAGCGCGGGCCTCGCACGGACATGGGATGAGCGTGCTGATGGGTGCACCGAACATCGTGCGCGGCAAATCCCACTCCGGCAATATCGCCGCCCGCGACCTTGCCGAGATGGGCGTGCTCGACGTGCTGTCCTCCGATTACGTGCCGCTCAGCCTGCTGCATGCGCCCTTCATCCTTGCCGATGAAGTCGAAAGCATTACACTGCCGAAGGCGATCGCCATGGTGACGTCGACGCCCGCCCGAACCGTCAGCCTCGACGATCGCGGCCGGATCGCCACCGGGCTGCGCGCTGATCTCGTCCGCGTCCACCGTTCGCATGGCGTGCCGGTGACACGCTCCGTCTGGCGCCAGGGACGCCGTGTCGCATGACGCATGAACCTCATCCGGGAGCTGGCGCCGAGCGCGGAATCATGGTCGTCGTCGTCGGACCGAGCGGCGCCGGCAAGGACACGCTGATGAATCTCGCTGCCCGGCGTTTTTCCGGGCGTGACAACGTGCATTTCATCCGCCGCGTCATTACCCGCCACCGCGATGCCGGTGGCGAAAATCATCTTTCGGTCTCTCTCGAAGGCTTTGCGGCCATGGAGCAGTCAGGCTCCTTCGCGGTCTGGTGGGAAGCGCACGGCTTGAAATACGGCATTCCGGCCGAGGTCTCCGTCGCCCTTTCCAAGGGCCATGTCGTCGTCGCCAACGGCTCGCGCTCGGCGCTTTACCGTTTCCAGGCCGCCTTCCCACGGCTGAAGGTCATCAACGTCACCGCCAGCGCCGAAGTGCTTGCCGGCCGGCTGGAGGCGCGCGGACGCGAAACGCATGAGGATATCATGGCACGGCTCGCCCGCGGACCGCTGACGGTGCGCGGCGACTATGACGTGACTGAACTCGACAATAGCGGCTCGCTCGAAGAGGCCGAACAGAAGATGATCGCGATCCTCGAGGGGTTGCTGGCCGAGGCGCGCTGAGCGCAATCGAGAGGAAGGGCATGCGCGCCATCAAAGTGGTCGACTACGATCCCTCCTGGCTGCGGCTCTTTGCCGAAATCAGCGCCGAGCTCTGGACCCTGCTCGGCGACCTCGTGCTGTCCATCGATCATATCGGCAGTACGTCGGTGCCCGGCCTGGCCGCAAAGCCGAAGATCGACCTCGATATCGTCACGATCTCCGACGACGTTCTGCCGACGGCGATCGATGCGGTGCGCTCTGCCGATTTCGTCTTCCACGGCGATCGGGGAGTGAAACTGCCTTCACCCGGGATCACCAGGTTTACGGATTCAAGCTCTATCTCTGCGGACCCGACAATCATGCGCATCGCGAGCGCATCCTGTTTCGCGACTATCTCCGAAATCACCCGGCAAGAGCCCAGGCCTATGCTGCGCTGAAACGCCGCCTGGCTGTGGAGGCAGGCGGCGATTGGGATTTCTACACCGGCGGAAAGACCGGGTTCGTCAGCGAGACGGTGCGGCTGGCAAGCTTGAGGACATGAATCGGAGTGCGTAGCGCACGCCGTGCCCAATCAATCGCCGTCGCCCCGCCCGGAGACGATCTCGCGCTTGCCGACGTGGTTGGCCGGGCCGACGAGGCCTTCCTTCTCCATGCGCTCGACGAGGGACGCGGCCCTGTTGTAACCGATGCCGAGGCGGCGCTGGATGTAGGAGGTCGAGCATTTCTTGTCGCGCATGACGACCTTGACCGCCTGTTCGTAGAGCTCGTTGCCATCCTCGGAGGCCATCGCGCTCTTGTCGAAGACGGCGCCGGCTTCTTCCTCTTCCGTCTCTTCCTCCTCGTCGGCGGTGACGGTGTCGAGATATTCGGGGCGCCCTTGCGTTTTCAGATGGGCAACGACCTTTTCGACCTCGGCATCCGAGACGAAGGGGCCGTGGACGCGGGAAATCCGACCGCCGCCCTGCATATGCAGCATGTCGCCCTGGCCGAGCAGCTGCTCGGCACCCTGTTCGCCGAGAATCGTGCGGCTGTCGATCTTCGAGGTCACCTGGAAGGAGATGCGGGTCGGGAAATTCGCCTTGATCGTGCCGGTGATGACGTCGACCGACGGGCGTTGTGTCGCCATGATCAAATGGATGCCGGCGGCGCGGGCCATCTGGGCGAGACGCTGGATCGCGCCTTCGATTTCCTTGCCGGCGACCATCATCAGGTCGGCCATCTCATCGACGATGACGACGATGTAAGGCATCGGCGCAAGATCCAGCTCCTGGCTCTCCTCGATCGGTGCACCGGTCTGCCGGTCGAAGCCAACCTGGACCATGATGTGGATGGTCTCGCCCTTTTCGCGGGCCTCGCTGACGCGGCCATTGTAGCCGTCGATATTGCGCACGCCGAGGCGCGACATCTTGCGGTAACGCTCCTCCATCTCGCGCACGGCCCATTTCAGCGCCATCACCGCCTTCTTCGGGTCGGTGACGACGGGCGTCAGCAGATGCGGGATACCGTCATAGACGGAGAGCTCGAGCATCTTCGGGTCGACCATGATCAGACGGCACTGTTCCGGCGTCATGCGGTAGAGCAGCGACAGGATCATCGTGTTGATGGCAACCGACTTGCCTGAGCCGGTGGTGCCGGCAACGAGCAGATGCGGCATCTTGGCGAGTTCGGCAATGACGGGCTCGCCGCCGATCGTTTTGCCGAGACCGAGCGCCAGCTTGTAACCGCTCTTCTCGAAATCCTGGCTCTCGATCATCTCGCGGAAATAGACGGTTTCCCGGGTGACATTCGGCAATTCGATGCCGATGACGTTGCGGCCGGGCACCACGGCGACGCGGGCCGAAAGCGCCGACATCGAGCGGGCGATATCGTCGGCAAGGCCGATGACGCGCGACGATTTCACGCCCGGTGCCGGCTCGAATTCATAAAGGGTGACGACCGGGCCAGGGCGGACATGGATGATCTCGCCCTTGATGCCGAAATCCTCGAGCACACTTTCCAGAAGGCCGGCATTCTGCTCCAGCGTCTCCTGCGACATGATCTCGCCCAGGCGTTCCGGCGGCTCCTGCAGCAGGGCACGCGGCGGGAATTCATAGCCGGAGGCGTCGATCCTTTCGGGCTTTGCGACGCGGCGCGGCGACGGCAGGACCGCGGCGACAGGCGGCGTGCGCTGAGGCTCCGGCGCGGCCTGAGTGACTGATGCTGCGGGAGCTGGCGCCACGTGAGGCGCGGGCGCAATCTGAGGGGCCGGCGCAGCCTGGGGGGCTGGTGCGACCGCCGCCTGGACGGCAATGCGCCGGGGCCGTTCCAGAGATATGGCCGCGGGAGGGCGCACGGCGGGCTTTGCGGAGATCGTGGCGGCCGGCGAAACCGGGCGGGAGGCGACGGGAGCTGCGGCCGGCCGGCCGGGGCGCCATTCCATGATGCGGAACAGCGACGTGATCGATTCGGGCGCGATCTCGGCCTTCGGGAACGAGATCAGGGCCGGCGCACGAACCGGCACGGCCTCTTCGAAGGCCATGACTTCCCAGAAGGCGAAATCCGAAATGGAAGCAAGCTCGGCGGTGGCGCGGAAGGCCGGCTCGTCCGGAACGAGTGACGGCTGCAGTTCGATCTGCTGTGCTGCGGCAAGTTCGTCCGGCTCCGGCAGATAGATATCGAAGGGCACGTCGACGGCGACCGGCTCGATCCGTATCGCCTGCTGCCCAATCTGCGAATCATCGCGCGCGGGCTCATCCGGCGCCCGCCGCTTGCTGATCAGCGTTTCCGGCGTGCGGGTGAAACGGACATTCGGCGCGAGGGAAAAATTGCTCTGCCAGATCGGCGCCGCCGGCTTTTCTCCTGGATGTACCTCCGGAAGGTCCGTTTCAATCCCGCTGGAAAAGTCCCCGGCGTCCGTCAAATTGGTTCTGGGAAAACGCATGCGTCCGCTACTCACTCATGCCTAACAAATTACGACCCTATCGGGATAGAAAAGGAAGGTTAATAAGTTCCTTCCCGCCGTACCGTTCCGATACGGCTCCCGGACGTAAGTTGCCGCTATTTCAATGAGTTGTGTTCGGCGGAAAAATCTTTCTCATTTTTCGGGGAAGCCGTTAATGCGCCTCGTCCCAATTGCTGGCGGCGCGCGCGTCGACCCTGAGCGGCACGCGCATTTCGAGCGCCGGCATGGTGGCGTTTTCCATGACCGAAACGATAACCGGCATTGCCTTCTCGACATCCTCGTCCTCGACTTCGAAGATGAGTTCGTCATGCACCTGCAGCAGCATGCGGACGCGATCGCCAAGACCGACTTCAGCCAGTGCCGGCTCCATCTTGATCATCGCCCGCCGAATGACGTCGGCGGCCGAGCCCTGGATCGGCGCGTTGATCGCCGCACGCTCGTTGAAGGCGCGCACGGATGGGTTGGACGAGCGGATTTCCGGATAGTTGATTCGCCGTCCGAAGATCGTCTCGACATAACCCTTGTCGCGCGCCATGGCCTTGCGGCTTTCCATATAGTCGCGGATGCCCGGAAAACGCTCGAAATACTTCTTGATGTAGTCACCGGCTTCCGAACGCTCGATCGACAGCTGGTTGGCAAGGCCGAAGGCCGAGATGCCGTAGATGATGCCGAAATTGATCGCCTTGGCGCGGCGGCGCACTTCGCCCGGCATGCCTTCGACAGGCACGCCGAACATTTCCGACGCTGTCATGGCGTGAATGTCGACACCATCCTCGAAGGCCTTGGTCAGTTGCGGGATCTCGGCCACATGGGCAAGCACGCGCAATTCGATCTGGCTGTAATCTGCAGAAATCAGCTTATGGCCAGGCGTCGAGATGAAGGCGGTGCGGATCTTGCGGCCTTCGGCGGTGCGCACCGGAATGTTCTGCAGGTTCGGCTCGGAGGAGGACAGGCGCCCCGTCGTCGTCGATGCCAGAGAATAGGAGGTATGGACCCGCTTGGTCTCCGCATGGACATAGCCGGGAAGCGCGTCGGTATAGGTGGATTTCAGTTTGGTGAGCTGGCGCCAGTCGACGATCTTGCGGGGCAGCTCGAAACCGGCGGCGGCCAGATCCTCAAGCACCTGCGCGGAGGTCGACCATTGCCCGGTTTTCGTCTTGCTGCCGCCGGCAAGGCCCATCTTGCCGAACAGGATATCGCCGAGCTGCTTCGGTGAGCCGATATTGAACCGTTCGCCGGCGAGCACATAGATCTCGTCTTCCAGCCTGGCGGCGCCCTGGGCCAGCTCGCCCGACAGGCGCGACAGGATCTGCCGGTCGACGGTGATGCCGCGCGCTTCCATTCGCGCCAGCACCGGCAGCAGCGGCCGCTCCAGCCGTTCATAGACGCTTGTCAGCCCTGCCGCCGCCAGCCGCGGTTTCAGGACCAGCCACAGCCGCAGCGTCACGTCGGCATCTTCGGCGGCATAATGGGTGGCGCGGTCGATATCGACCAGATCGAAGGTGACGTTCGCCTTGCCGCTGCCCGCCACCTCCTTGTAGGGGATCGGCGTATGGCCGAGGAATTTTTCCGAGAGCGGGTCCATGCCGTGGGCGCCAGTGCCGGCGTCGAGCACGTAGGAAATCAGCATCGTGTCGTCGAAACTCCTGGTTTCGACGCCGTAGCGCTTCATCAGCAGGTAGTCGTATTTGAGGTTCTGGGCGACCTTGAGAACAGCCGCGTCCTCCAGCAAGGCCTTCAGCCGCGGCAAGGCATCGCGCATCGGGATCTGGTTGTCGGCAAGGCCGCCGCCGAGCAGATCGCCGACGCCGTTCTTGTGCGCGAGCGGTATATAGGCGGCGCGGATTTTCGTGCCTGTCGGGTCGGCCGTATTGTCGGCGATCGCCATCGAGAAGCCGACAAGCTCGGCCTGCATCGCATCCAGTGATGTGGTTTCGGTGTCGAAAGCAACGAGGCCGGTAGCGCGCGCATCGGCGATCCAGCGGTCGAGTGTGGCCAGATCGCGGATCGTTACATAGGCCGAATGATCGAAGGGCAGCGCCGCAAAGGCCTCAGCTCGCGCCTTGGCCAGATCGGCGGGAGAAAAGGCGCCTTCGACGGCGGCCTTGGCCTTCGCACGCTGCGGCACCGGCACCGAGGCGCCAGAGACCTCGGGGATGCCGCCGGCAACCGGGGCCGGCTCGGCCGCATCGAGATCAGGGCCGTGGGCACTCTTGCCCCATTCGATCTGGACGATCGCCGGTTCGATGGCGTTTGCATCGCAATCGCAGACTTCGGCGACACGGCGGGTCAGCGACGTGAATTCCATCGTCTTCAAGAAGCCGATCAGCTTCGGGCCGTTCTGCGGCTCCAGCACCAGTGCGTCGAGATCGAGATCGAGCGGCACGTCGGTGCGCAGCCGAACGAGGTCGCGCGAGAGTTTTGCCATATCGATATTGGCGAGGATCGTTTCGCGGCGCTTGACCTGCTTGATCTCGGTGGCGCGTTCGAGCAGCGTGTCGAGATCGCCATATTCTTCGAGCAGCTGGGCGGCGGTTTTCGGGCCGATGCCGGGAATGCCGGGAACATTGTCGACGGAATCGCCGGTCATCGCCTGCAGGTCGATCATCTTTTCCGGCGGCACGCCCCATTTCTCGATGACATCGGGAATGCCGATCTGCTTGTCCTTCATGCTGTCATACATATGGACATTCGGGCTGACGAGCTGCATCAGGTCCTTGTCGGAAGAGACGATGGTGACATCGGCGCCCGTCGCCTCGGCCTGGCGGGCGTAGGTGGCGATGATATCGTCGGCCTCGAAGCCTTCGGTCTCGATGCAGGGCAGATTGAAGGCGCGGGTCGCCTCGCGGATCAGGCCGAATTGCGGAATGAGCTCTTCCGGCGGGGCGGAGCGGTTCGCCTTATAGGCGTCATAGAGATCCTTGCGGAAAGTCTTGGCGGAATAGTCGAAGATGACGGCAAGGTGTGTCGGCGTCACGCCGACATCGGTATTGCGCGCATCCCGCAACAATTTCCACAGCATGTTGCAGAAACCGGAAACAGCGCCGATCGGCAGGCCGTCGGTCTTGCGGGTCAGCGGTGGCAGTGCATGAAACGCCCGGAAGATGAATCCGGAACCGTCGACTAGGAAGAGGTGATCGCCTTTTTTCATGGCTGCATGGATAGCGCGGGCTCGGGACGAGGTCCATATAAAGTTCAGCGCGCCAAACCGATTCTAGCCTGCGGCGTTCAGCAGTCCGCTCACCAAACTGTTACCGATTTGTAACGATCATCCTCCCTTGAAAAACCACATTTGCAGACACAAATCGATGTCACCGGCGCTTGATCGCGCCGCGGGTCTGATCACCGGCTTGTCCCCCGCCGCGTCAGGCTTGGACAAAGGCCTTATCCCCCTCTCCGGGCCTTTGTCCCCACTTTAAGGTCGCCGTGGCCAACCTCCAGGCCATGGCGACTTTTGTTTTTCCAGGGCACTCGAAATTATCATTGCTGCTCGCATATTTTGAAGCATCGCATGCGATTTGCTGCATTGTCTCCGGCATGGTTTTGAGCCTAACTTGCAATCATGGGATTTAACCGCATGGATTCGGGAGCCTACCTAGCCAGCCAGTTGGCGAAGGGTTTTGCCCGCTCGCTGCACCAGCGCGCGGTCGGGCTCGGTTTTTCTCCGGGCCAGTTCCCCATTCTGCTGGAACTCTGGGCCGAGGACGGGCTGACCCAGAAACAGCTTCTCGAGCGGGTCGATATCGAGCAGGCGACCATGGCCAATACGCTGTCGCGCATGGTTCGCGACGGGCTGATCGAACGCCGCCCGCATCCATCCGACAAGCGGGCGCAACTGCTCTTCCTGACGCCGAAGGCCCGGGCCATGGAGGCCGAGGCGATCGAGACGGCACGCGAGGCCGACCTTGCGCTGTTTAAAGGGTTTCGGGTTTTCGAGCGCGAACTGACGCTCGAATATATCCGCCGGCTTGTGGAAAACGCCAAGGCGCTCTGACCGGGATCATTCGCTGGCAAGGCGTGTGCGCCGTCGCGGCGGCCCCGAAAGGACGTTTTCAAGCGCAGCCGGCTTCAAGCTCGGCTCGATATCCGGCTTGCCAAGCAGCAGGCCCTGCACCTGCGCGCAGCCTTCCTCGACGACGATCCGGCGCTGCATCTCCGTTTCCACCCCCTCGGTGACCACTGGCATGCCGAGGCTGTGGCCGAGACCGATAATAGCGCGCACGATCGATCGCGCCGCTGCGTCATGCTCCAGCACGCCAGTGAAACTGCGATCGACCTTGATCTTGTCGAAGGGAAACGAGCGCAGATTCGAGAGTGAGGAGTAGCCGGTGCCAAAATCGTCCATGACGATGTGCACCCCTAGCTTGCACAGGCGCTGCAGCGTTGCCAGCACCCGGTCGCGATCGCGGATCAGGGCTGACTCGGTGATCTCAAGTTCCAGCCGATCGGCTGCAAGCCCCGTCTCAGTGAGGATCGCCTCGACCCGCTCACACAGGTTGGGCAGCATGAACTGCACCGGCGACACATTGACGGCAATCGTCAGCGGCTGCGGCCAGCGCGCCGCCTCCATGCAGGCCTGCCGCAATATCCATTCGCCGAGCGGAACAATCGAACCGCTTTCCTCGGCGATCGGGATGAAAATCTCGGGCTCGGTCATGCCGTGGCCCGGCCGGTGCCAGCGCATCAAGGCCTCGTAGCCGCTGATCTCGCCGTTCTGCGCGTTGAGGATCGGCTGATAGCTGACATGGAGTTGGTTGCGGATGATCGCGTGGCGCAGGTCGCTTTCGATCTGGCGGCGGTTCCGCGCCGCTTCGTCCATTTCCGCGTCGAAGAAACAGGCCCTGCCGCGGCCATCATGCTTGACGCGGTAGAGCGCGGTATCGGCGTTGTTGCAGAGTTCTTCGGCCGAGCGCCCATCTCTTGGATAGAGCGCGATGCCGAGGCTGACGCCGACGGCGGTGGGGTCACGGGCGGTGTCCATCTCGGCGGCAAATTCGTCGATGATATCAGCCGCAAGTTTTTGCGCCGACGCCGGCTGCTGCCCAGCGGATTGGATGATGGCGAATTCGTCGCCGCCGAGCCGGGCGATCGTATCGTTTTCACCGGCCACGCGGCGCAGGATAGCGGCAACCTTGCGGAGGATCCGGTCGCCTTCGGCGTGGCCGAAGATGTCATTGACGGCCTTGAATCGATCGAGATCGAGACAGAACAGCGCGATCTCCGTGTTCTTGCGTTCCGCCACTTGCAGCGCCTGCCGGATGCGGGTGTCGAACAGCGACCTGTTCGGCAGATCGGTGAGCACGTCATGGTGGGCGAGATGCTCGATCATCTCCTCGGCCTGCTTGCGCTCGGTGAGATCGCGCACCGCCAGCACCTCGCAATTGCGGCCACGATAAACAATCTTGCTGGAGTTTGCTTCTACGGCAATCTCACTGCCGGTGCGGGTATTCAGCAGCGTCTCTCCGGGCCTGTTCTCCCGGGGCGCCTGAACGACCGTCAGCACATCGGTGGGCGCCTTGCCCGAGAGATCGGCGAGCTTCCAGCCGGACAAGGCCTGGAACCGCTCGTTGACATCGATGATCCGGCCTTCGCGCAGGATCAGCAATCCCTCCTGCGAGGCATTGGCAAGCCCGCGCAAATCCGTCAAGTGGCTTTGGACGAAGACCACGGCAAGTGCGACCAGGATAAGAGCCGTTGCCGCGACCACGACGATCGCGGCTAGAACCCGGGTGTCGAGCACCAATGTGGGAACCGCCTTGCCGGGGTCCGGCACGAGCGTAATGCTGCCCATCGAAATGAAGTGAAGGGTGCAGATGGCGAGAACGAAGACCAGCGATGAGCTGAGGAGACGCCTCATGCCCTTCAGATTGAAAAAAATATGGAAGGCGGCGCTCGACAGAAGCATTCCGGCAACGACTGCCGTCAGGGTCATTGCGGGATCGTAGAGGATGACCGCCTGTGTCTCGATTGCCTGCATGCCGGTCAGGTGCATGGAAGCGATGCCGATCGCCATCAGGACGCCGCCGCGGATATTGGAAAACCTTCCGTCACGTTGCGAACCGGCGAGCATCGCCAGCCACGAGCCTGCGACCGACAGGAGAAAGGAAAGCAGCGTCAGGTCGAGCGCGTAAGTGATCGGCGTGCCACCGTCATAAGCAAGCATCGCGATGAAATGCGTTGCCCATACGCCGGTGCCGAAAGCAAAGCCCGACGCGCCGATCCAGACCTTGCGCTGCCCGGCGTCGCACTCCTGGGCACGGGAAAGCAGCAGCATCGCCGCCATGGCGCCAACCAGGCAGACTGCGGCCGCCACGATAATCAGGCGCCAATCGTGATTGTCGCGAATACATGCAATGACCGAAAACATCTGCGCGCCCCCCGAACAGCTTATTTTCGGCCGATGCTATTTAGGTTATGCTAATTAACGGTAAATTGAATTAGGTCTTTCTTTATTATCGCGACACGCCCTTACACAAAAACCGAATTGCGTTGTTTCAGCATGCTTGCGCGCCGGCGATTTTTACTTTTTCCGCCTCGCCTGCTTTCCCGGTTTGGTCTATCGTCCCGCAAAATTTCGAAAAGGAGTCGAAAATGGCCGACATACAACCGGTTCTTTCGCGTGCGGACGAGAATCTTTCATCGAGCCTCGAAAAACTGTTCGAACTGCTGCGCATCCAGTCGATTTCCACCGATCCCGCCTACAAAGCCGAATGCCGCAAGGCCGCCGAATGGCTCGTCGCCTATCTCCAGACGCTCGGCTTCGAAGCCTCCGTTCGCGACACGCCAGGCCATCCGATGGTCGTCGCCCACCATGCCGGCGCGTCCGTTGAAGCGCCGCACGTTCTGTTCTATGGCCATTACGACGTCCAGCCGGTCGACCCGATCGAGCTTTGGGAAAACGACCCCTTCGAGCCGTCGATCAAGGATGTCGGCGACGGCCGCAAGATCCTGACCGGCCGCGGCACCTCCGACGATAAGGGCCAGTTGATGACCTTCGTCGAAGCCTGCCGCGCCTATAAGGAAATCAATGGCGCGCTTCCCTGCCGGATCACCATCCTTTTCGAGGGCGAGGAGGAATCCGGCTCGCCGTCGCTGAAGCCCTTCCTCGAAGCCAATGCCGCCGAGCTCAAGGCCGATTATGCGCTGGTCTGCGATACCGGCATGTGGGACCGCGACACGCCAGCGATCGCCGCAGCGCTGCGCGGCCTCGTCGGTGAAGAAGTCACCGTGACCGCCGCCGACCGCGACCTGCATTCCGGCCTCTTCGGAGGAGCTGCGGCCAATCCGATCCACATCCTCGTCGAGGCTCTCGCCGGCCTGCATGACGAGACCGGCCGCGTCACGCTCGACGGCTTCTACAACGGCGTTGAGGAAACTCCCGACAATATCAAGGCGTCATGGGAGACGTTGGGGAAGACCGCCGAGAGTTTCCTCGGCGACGTCGGCCTGTCCATTCCCTCCGGCGAAAAGGGCCGCTCGGTGCTGGAACTCACCTGGGCGCGGCCGACCGCCGAGGTCAACGGCATCTGGGGCGGATATACCGGCGAAGGCTTCAAGACGGTGATCGCCGCCAAGGCTTCGGCGAAGGTTTCGTTCCGGCTTGTCGGCACCCAGGATCCGGCCGCCATTCGCGAGGCTTTCCGCAGCTATATCAGCGCGAGAATTCCTGCCGATTGCTCGGTCGAGTTCCATCCGCATGGCGGCTCGCCGGCGATCCACCTCTACTATGATTCGCCGGTTCTGACCAAGGCGAAGACCGCGCTTTCCGACGAGTGGCCGAAACCCGCGATCGTCATCGGCATGGGTGGCTCGATCCCGATCGTCGGCGATTTCCAGAAGATGCTCGGCATGGAATCGCTGCTCGTCGGCTTCGGCCTCGCCGACGACCGCATCCATTCGCCGAACGAGAAATACGAGCTTGTCTCCTATCACAAGGGTATCCGCTCCTGGGTGCGGATTCTGCAGGCGCTTGCCGGCTGAAGTGCAACAAAAAGGCCGGTTGAAACCGGCCTTTCGTCATCCGCTCGCTCAGTGCCAGTTCATCCGTGGTCAAGGAGAAGCGGATATTGCAGTCAGACTGCCTCCGAAAGGTTAACGAATCGTTAACGGCACTCGGAGCGCACGGGCTTACCTGATATCCAAAGCGTAGCACCACTTCGGCAGAAATTTCCCCGTTCAAGCTACGTTCATGGCGGGCTGCGTATAAGCCATTGAAAGACAAGGTGAATGATAACGCTCTCGCGAGGGCGGGCGGTCGTTTCACCTTTCCTTTCAGACCGCAGATGCCGGGCAAGTGCAGCCTGGCGCTGCCTCGAAATGCGCCTACGAGGAGTGAGAAAGCGTGAAAAATCTGTTTGCTAAAATCGCCGCCGCCGGCCTCTTCATGCTGGCGCCTGTGATCGCGCAGGCTGCCGAAGGCTATTCGACGGCGAACGTCAACATGCGCGCCGGCCCAAGCACCCGATATCCCGCCGTCGCGGTCATACCTGCAGGCTCTTCCGTCGAGATCCGCGGGTGCCTTTCCGACCTCAATTGGTGCGACGTAGAGTTCTACGGTGGCCGCGGCTGGGTCTCCGGCCAATATGTGCAGGTCCTCTATCAGCAGCGCCGCATCTATGTCGGTCCGCAATATTACCGTCCGCTCGGCATTCCGGTCATTCGCTTCAGCGTCGACAATTACTGGGATCGTTACTACCGCAACCGCGATTTCTATCGCGAGCGCGATCGCTGGAGCCGCGGCCCGGACTACTATTATCGCGACCGCGACAATCGGGACCGTGACAATCGCGATCGGGATTGGCGGGATCGCGATCAAGACGGCCGGGACCTCGATCGGAACTGGCGCGACAGGGATCGCAACCGGGACGGCGACAGAGATTCGCGCAATCGGGATCGCGACTGGCGCAATCGGGATCGCGACGGGCGCGATCGAGATCGCGACCAGGACGGGCGCAACGACAATCGACGAGACGACCGGAGAGATGGGGATCGCAGGCCTGATCGAAGGGATTTCGATTGCCGGCCCGGCGATCCCTCCTGCAACCAATGAGCTATAAGGTGGCGGCGCCTTCCCCTTCCGGGGCCTGACTGCCACCGGCGGACAGCCAAGAAAAAGCCCGGCGCTCCCATGAGGGATGCACCGGGCCTGATGTCGATCGGCGCGTGTTGAGGGGAGACGGCCGATCTTGCGCGAGACGTGAGGGGTTGTCCCGCTTCATTATAAACAATCGTGAAGCTTATTGGTTCCGTCGGTCGGATAGAAGATGCGCGGCGCCGGTTTCCGCCCTAAAATGCGATCCTCGACAATTTGATGTGAAAGCATCGTGATGCCCTTGTGCTGCGGGATTCTTTATTGCACTTTCGTGACGTTGCGGATCGATTTTATCCGTTCGAGGCTGGACCCCAAATGACGCAAGACTACCTGGCTTTCCCAAGGCTTTTCGGCGCTCGGTCAGTCACTATCGATGTTACCGTCTGGCATAAACACAATTCATTCCTTCCCGTGCAGCTTACCGATGGGGCGCGCCTCAATCCTTCCGGCCAGATCTGGCGCCGCTTTCATCTGGGCGAGTGGGAATATAAGCAGGACCCGGAAACGCTCGACGATTACGAGGCCCGCCAGTTCTGAGCGCACCCGGCGCGCCGCTATGCTTTCCATTGTTAACACCCCGTTAAATCGCCGCATTTACAGTTCAGTCGGGTGATCACGGCGCGCCTGCTGCACAATTCCCTAGACCGGAATCGGTTTAAGGATGAAATTGTGCAGCAGTCCAATGAGCTACAGCGTCCTTTGCGCGTCTTAAAGAAGCGCGACACTGTAGAAGCGCAGTTGGGCGAAGCCGGGCTTCGCGATCGAACATGGGGTGTGACCGGTCGGCGATGGCAGGCAGAGGCAGATCAGGCGACAGAATCGAACCGTCCTTCAGCGGCCGCCCGGCGCGCGACGATGGCGCGTTTTCCCTCGATGCCGATGACCGCATTGCCGGAAGCCGATCCACGCTGCGCGGCGGCTCAAAACCGCCGCCGCGCCCCGCCCCCCGGCGGCGGCGCGAGCCGCGAGAGCGCGAAGGCGGCGGCCTTTTCGGTTTTCTCCGCCGCGTGATCTACTGGTGCGTCGTACTGTTCATCTGGGCCGGCATCGGCATTGCCGGGCTCGTGGTCTATTATGGCTCACGCATGCCAAGCGCCAGCACATGGGCAATCCCGGAACGGCCGCCGAACGTCAAGATCACCGCCGTCGACGGCAGCGTCATTGCCAATCGCGGCGCCACCGGCGGCGAGGCGTTGTCGCTCGAAAATATGTCGCCCTATATTCCGGAAGCCGTCATCGCCATCGAGGATCGGCGTTTCTATTCGCATTTCGGCGTCGATCCGCTCGGCCTCGGCCGGGCTGTGGTGACCAACTTCACGGCTGGCCACATGGTGCAAGGTGGCTCGACATTGACGCAGCAGCTTGCCAAGAACCTCTTTCTCTCTCCCGAACGAACGCTGGAACGCAAGGTGCAGGAGGTGCTGCTCTCGCTGTGGCTGGAGCAGAAATACACCAAGGACCAGATCCTTGCGATGTACCTCAACCGGGTGTTCTTCGGGTCGAACGCCTATGGCGTCGAGGCGGCGTCACGTCGCTATTTCAACAAATCGGCGCGTGACGTGAACCTTGGCGAAGCCGCGGTGCTGGCCGGCCTGCTCAAGGCGCCGTCGCGGCTTTCGCCGGCCCGCGACGCCGACGCCGCCAATGCGCGCGCCCAGCTCGTGCTTGCGGCTATGCGCGAGCAGGGCTTCATCACCGATTCCGAGGTCAAGACCGCGATGTCGCAGACCCCGGCTTCGGCCAAGAGCTATTGGTCCGGCGCCGGGCACTATGTCGCCGACATGGTGATGGACGAGCTGCCGGGCCTGATCGGTGATGTCAAGGAAGACGTCATCGTCGATACGACCATCGACAAATCGCTGGAAAAGAAGGCCGAGCAATCGCTGGTCGACGTGCTCGACAAGGAGGGCGGAAAGCTCGATGCCTCGCAGGCCGCCCTCGTCTCGATCGACGGTACCGGTGCGATCCGGGCGCTCGTCGGCGGCAGGGATTATGCGACGAGCCAGTTCAACCGCGCCGTCAAGGCCAAACGCCAGCCAGGCTCCTCTTTCAAGCCCTTTGTCTATGCGGCAGCCCTCGAAAGGGGGCTGACGCCTTTTTCGGTGTTCAATGACGCGCCGATCCGGATCGGCGACTGGACGCCCGAAAATTACGAGAAGAAATACAATGGCGAAGTGACGCTGGCGACCGCGCTTGCCAAATCGCTGAACACGGTGGCCGCCCAGTTGGTGATGTATGACGGGCCGGATCAGGTGATCAAACTTGCCCACCGGCTCGGCATCGAAAGCGAGCTGCAGCCGAACGCCTCGATTGCGCTCGGCACTTCGGAAGTGTCGCTGATGGAACTCACCGCCTCCTATGCCGCCTTCATGAATGGCGGCTATAAGGCGACGCCGCACGTCATTCGGCGGGTGACGACCGCCGAAGGCAAGGTTCTCTACGAAAATACCTATGACAGCCCGCCACGCGTGCTGTCCGAGCAGATCGCCGCCGAGATGGACACTATGATGATGGGCGTCATCGACAACGGCACCGGCAAGAGCGCCAAGCTCCCCGGCTGGCAGGCGGCCGGAAAGACCGGCACGACGCAGAATTCCCGCGACGCGCTGTTCGTCGGTTTCACCAGCAACCTCACCACCGGCGTCTGGTTCGGCAATGACGACGGCAAGCCGATGAAGAAGGTCACCGGCGGCGGCCTTCCGGCCAAAGCCTGGAAAGAATTCATGATCGCCGCCCACAAGGGTCTTTCGCCGGCGCCGCTGTTCGGCAACGGCCAGTTGATCGGCGATCCGAACAATGGTCAGCCGATGGCGCAGACAGCTTCTGGTAATGGACAAGCGAGCAGCGGGCAACCGATGACGGCCGAGGCGCCGCCTTCGACGATCGGCGGCATCATTTCCGGCGTCTTCGGCGGCGACGACAGTGCCAACCGCTATCCGCAGGCGCCCGTTCGGCAACAGAATGTGAGCTCCGGCAACGGGCCGGTTCCTCCCGCCGACGTTGCCGAAGGCGGTGGCTCCGGCTACGACGGCATGGTGCCGCCCGGCGATGTCGGGGCGCCACAGTCGACGTCCTCAGTCCAGCCGCGGCGCACCACCCTGCTCGATCTGATCATGGGCCAGTGAGATCTTTTGCTGCATGGCCGGCACAAGCCGGAGGGCTTAGAAATCGGACGCTTTGCGGACGGCGGGCGGCAGCTTTCGTGATGACTGCAAAAATTGAATGCAACACATTCGTTTTGCTGGATTCCGGGCCATTTCTCGCCTTGCAGTCCAGAAAACCGCTCCTTATATACGCCGCATCACCGCAATCACGATTGCGTAATCTTAAGTAGACCCATCCCGTAAGGGGCTGTCACGGAATGCCTTCCCGGGGTTCAGACAGCTTGCTTCAAGGAGAGAATGACATGGCAAAAGTAATTGGTATCGACCTTGGAACGACGAATTCCTGCGTCGCAGTCATGGACGGCAAGGACGCGAAGGTTATCGAGAATGCGGAAGGTGCACGCACCACCCCTTCCATGGTGGCTTTTTCCGATGATGGCGAACGCCTCGTCGGCCAGCCGGCCAAGCGCCAGGCGGTCACTAACCCGACGAATACGCTCTTTGCAGTCAAGCGCCTGATCGGCCGCCGCTATGAAGATCCGACCGTCGAGAAGGACAAGCACCTCGTTCCCTTCACCATCGTCAAGGGCGACAATGGCGACGCCTGGGTCGAAGCCAATGGCAAGGGCTATTCGCCCGCTCAGATTTCCGCGATGATCCTTCAGAAGATGAAGGAAACCGCCGAATCCTATCTCGGCGAAAAGGTCGAGAAGGCCGTCATTACCGTTCCCGCCTACTTTAACGACGCGCAGCGCCAGGCAACCAAGGATGCCGGCCGCATCGCCGGCCTTGAAGTTCTGCGCATCATCAACGAGCCGACCGCGGCCGCACTGGCCTACGGCCTCGACAAAAAAGAAGGCAAGACGATTGCCGTCTACGACCTTGGCGGCGGTACCTTCGATATCTCGATCCTCGAGATCGGCGACGGCGTCTTCGAAGTGAAGTCCACCAACGGCGATACTTTCCTCGGCGGTGAAGACTTCGACATGCGTCTCGTCGAATATCTCGTCGGCGAATTCAAGCGCGACAACGGCATCGACCTGAAGAACGACAAGCTTGCCCTGCAGCGCCTCAAGGAAGCTGCGGAGAAGGCGAAGATCGAACTTTCCTCCTCGCAGCAGACCGAAATCAACCTGCCGTTCATCACCGCCGATGCCTCCGGCCCGAAGCATCTGACGCTGAAGCTGACCCGCGCCAAGCTCGAGAGCCTGGTCGACGATCTCGTCCAGCGTACGATCGCACCCTGCAAGGCCGCTCTCAAGGATGCCGGCGTTACCGCGGCCGAAATCGACGAAGTCGTTCTCGTCGGCGGCATGAGCCGCATGCCGAAGGTCCAGGAAGTCGTCAAGCAGTTGTTCGGCAAGGAGCCGCACAAGGGCGTCAACCCGGATGAAGTCGTTGCACTCGGCGCCGCTATCCAGGCCGGCGTTCTGCAGGGCGACGTCAAGGACGTGCTGCTGCTCGACGTGACGCCGCTGTCGCTCGGCATCGAGACGCTCGGTGGCGTCTTCACCCGCCTGATCGAACGCAACACGACGATCCCGACGAAGAAGAGCCAGACCTTCTCGACTGCCGAAGACAACCAGCAGGCCGTCACCATCCGCGTTTCGCAGGGCGAGCGTGAAATGGCTGCCGACAACAAGCTGCTCGGCCAGTTCGATCTCGTCGGCCTGCCGCCGTCGCCGCGCGGCATGCCGCAGATCGAAGTCACCTTCGACATCGACGCCAACGGCATCGTGCAGGTTTCGGCCAAGGACAAGGGCACCGGCAAGGAGCAGCAGATCCGCATCCAGGCTTCCGGCGGTCTTTCCGACGCCGACATCGAAAAGATGGTCAAGGATGCCGAAGCCCATGCCACCGAGGACAAGAAGCGCCGCGAAGGCGTGGAGGCCAAGAACCAGGCCGAAAGCCTGATCCACTCCACGGAAAAGTCGCTCAAGGATTATGGCGACAAGGTTTCCGAAGCCGACCGTACCGCGATTTCCGATGCGATTGCCGCGCTGAAGTCGGCGACCGAGGCAACTGAAGCCGATGCCGAAGACATCAAGGCCAAGACCCAGACCCTGATGGAAGTGTCGATGAAGCTCGGCCAGGCGATCTATGAAGCGCAGCAAGCCGAAGGCGGCGCTGCGGCCGGCGATGCCTCCGCGGAAGGCGGCGACAATGTCGTCGATGCCGACTACGAGGAAATCAAGGACGACGACCGCAAAAAGTCCGCGTAATCCGCGACGGCGTGGTTATGCTTCAACATCTGATCCGGCTGCTCACCATGGCAGCCGGAAATCCATTTCCGGGGTTTAATCCTTAATGGCAAAAGCGGACTTTTACGAAACTCTGGGTGTAGCCAAGACGGCGGACGAGAAAGAGCTGAAAAGCGCCTTCCGCAAACTGGCAATGAAATACCATCCGGACAAGAACCCGGATGACAAGGACGCCGAACGCAAGTTCAAGGAAATCAACGAAGCCTACGAGATGCTCAAGGACCCGCAGAAACGGGCGGCCTATGATCGCTACGGCCATGCGGCCTTCGAGCATGGCGGCATGGGCGGCGGTGGCGGCGGCGGCTTTGCCGGCGGCGGCTTCTCCGACATCTTCGAGGATATCTTCGGTGAGATGATGGGTGGCGGGCGGGCGCGGCAGCGCTCGTCGGGCGGCCGCGAACGCGGCGCCGATCTTCGCTACAATATGGAAATTACGCTGGAAGAGGCGTTCTCCGGCAAGACGGCGCAGATCCGCGTTCCCACTTCGATCACTTGCGATGTCTGTTCGGGTTCGGGCGCCAAGCCCGGCACCCAGCCGAAGAATTGCGGCACCTGCCAGGGATCGGGGCGCGTGCGCGCGGCACAGGGCTTCTTCTCGATCGAGCGGACCTGCCCGACCTGCCACGGCCGCGGCCAGATCATTCCCGATCCCTGCCCGAAGTGCCACGGCCAGGGCCGGGTAACGGAAGAGCGTTCGCTCTCGGTCAATATCCCCGCTGGCATCGAGGACGGCACACGCATCCGCCTGCAGGGCGAAGGCGAAGCCGGCGCCCGTGGCGGGCCGGCAGGCGACCTCTATATCTTCCTGTCGGTGAAGCCGCATGAATTCTATCAGCGCGACGGGGCCGATCTCTATTGCGCCGTGCCGATCTCAATGACGACGGCCGCCCTGGGCGGCACTTTCGACGTGGCGACGCTCGACGGCACCAAATCGCGCGTCAGCGTGCCCGAGGGCACGCAGGCCGGCAAACAGTTCCGCCTCAAGAGCAAGGGCATGCCGGTGCTGCGTTCGGCGCAGACGGGCGACCTCTACATCCAGATCCAGATCGAGACGCCGCAAAAGCTCACCAAGCGCCAGCGCGAGTTGCTGCAGGAATTCGAACAGCTGTCCTCCAAGGAGAACAATCCCGAATCGACGGGCTTCTTTGCCCGGATGAAGGAATTCTTCGAAGGCTGAGCCGCGTTCGACAGGTCCATCTCGAAAGCCGGGGGCGGAAACGTCTCCGGCTTTTTTGTTTCCGCGCGCCCGACGCTTCTGGAATTGTCCCGATCTGCAACATCGGCCGTTCATGCTGGGCGACATGTCCGGATTTGGCACGTCGCCCAGGCGGAACAAGACTTGCGTTAACGCCGCCAGATGATGGCGCTTGCAAGTTTTCGAAATGAATTCAGTCTCTGCCGTCAGCGCATAACCCGAAATCGGAACCGATATCCGGCAAGGACTATGCGGATTCAAAATGATAGAGCGTCCTCAGACGCGCGGGACAACCAAACCAAGGGTATCTGCCATGGCGCCAGCCTTTTCCTCTCAGTCCGAAGACGTCGACGTTCTCGCCGGCGCCATCTATACATGGTGCGCTGAACGCAACATCAAGCTTCGCAGTCAGCAGGGGCTTTCCATCGCCAGTATCGCGATCGACCTCTATCACGCCGGCCACCAGACGCAGGATGATCTGCTGATGGCACTGCACGAATGCGAGATCCACTAAAATGTCAGCGTTGAGACCACGAGCAAGCACGCTATCCCGGCGAGATCAGGCGGCGCTTTCGGTCGTTTCGCCACTCATGATCGTAACGATGGTTTTGACCGCTTCCTTGCCTGCCGGTGAATTCAGTCTGTCGTAGCTCAATGCAAGCGCATAGGCGTCGGGGCTGAGTTCGATACGGCCGCCGAATTGCGAAATGCCGGCTCCCTCGAAAAGAGCAGCGATATCGACATCGAGAAAAACTGCGATCTGATGCAGCTTGCTGGCGGAAACGCGGTTCGCGCCTTTTTCGTATTTCTGAATCTGCTGGAATGTCAGTCCGAGTGCTTCGCCAAGCTCGAGCTGGGAAACACGGCGAAGGGCGCGAAACTGTCTTACGTTGCGACCAACGATAATATCAACCGGATCTGGCACTTCATCACTCTCTGATACATAAACAGTGCGTTAACCATATCGATTTCATCAGATAACTCAACCCTACAGTTGCAAAATTCAACCGACTTTTTTTGGGCCTTACGTTACGTCAGCGGCGTGAAATATTGTCGCAATAAGCCGATTGTATGGCCTCGCAGTCACTGAACATGCTGGTGTCCATCGCGCGCCGATGACGTCGCGACATCCGTCTTCAGGTTGTATTTTTACTGAACATTCTGTTCCTTGCGGCATCGTGCCTGATGCGCGACCGGCAGCAGCAGCCATCCACGCCCGCGAAGCTGCGAGCCTTGCCATCAACGCCGCTTAGGCTTAGCTGTCACGCTTCACGAATCCGGACATTCGATGCCGCACAAGGTTTCTCTTTCCCGTTTGAGGCTGACAGACTTCCGCAACTATGCGGCGGCGGCCCTTGCCCTAGACGGCCGGCACGCCGTGCTGACGGGCGACAACGGCGCCGGCAAGACCAATCTCATGGAGGCGGTGTCACTGCTTTCGCCGGGCCGAGGGCTGCGCCGCGCCGCCTATGGCGACATCACCCGCGTCGGTGCAGCCGGCGGTTTTTCGATCTTCGCCGCGCTCGACGGCATGGAAGGCGAAGTCGAAATCGGCACCGGTATCGAAACAAGCGAGGAAGCCACCGCCCGCAGGCTGCGGATCAACGGTACCCCGGCCAAAACAGCCGACGAACTCACCGACCATCTGCGCCTCCTCTGGCTGACACCGGCGATGGACGGCCTGTTTACCGGCGCCTCCTCCGACCGGCGTCGCTTTCTTGACCGGCTGGTGCTGTCGCTCGATCCCGCCCATGGGCGCCGCGCCAGCGATTTCGAGCGTGCCATGCGCAGCCGTAACAAATTGCTGGATGAAGGTCGCTTCGACCCCTCCTGGCTTGCCGGCATCGAGCAACAGATGGCCAGCCTCGGCATCGCCATGGCGCTCGCCCGGCAGGAAATGCTCGGCCTGCTGACCCGGCTGATCGAGGAAACTCGCGAGAACTCGCCTTTTCCTTCAGCGTCGCTGCAGCTCTCGGGCTTCATGGACGGTCAGTTTTCGCGCCCCTCGGTCGACCTCGAGGACGATTATGCGGCGATGCTGGCCGAGAGCCGCTACCGCGACGCGGGTGCCGGGCGTACGCTCGAAGGGCCGCACCGGGCCGATCTGATCGTCCATCACCGGGAAAAGGCGATGGAGGCGGAGCGCTGCTCCACCGGCGAGCAGAAAGCGCTGCTTGTGGGCCTGGTGCTTGCGCATGCACGCCTCGTCGGCAATCTCACCGGCCATGCACCGATCCTGCTGCTCGACGAGATCGCGGCGCATCTAGACGAGAACAGACGCGCCGCGCTGTTCGACCTGATCGACGGGCTCGGCGGCCAGGCCTTCATGACCGGCACGGATCGCGTGATGTTTTCGGCGCTCGGCGACAGGGCGCAGTTCTTCACGGTGGCCGACGGAAGGGTGTTCGAATGACGGAGGCGGCTTTTCCCGATGTCGGGCGCCATGATAAGATCGGCGCCATGGAACCGCTCAGCCCCGACGAAATCGCCCGTTATCACCGCCACATCCTGCTTCCCGAGATCGGCGGCGCCGGCCAGCAGAGGTTGAAGGCCGCCCGGGTGCTGGTGATCGGCGCCGGCGGCCTCGGTGCGCCGATCCTGCAGTATCTCGCCGCAGCCGGTATCGGCACGCTCGGTATCGTCGACGACGACCGGGTGTCGCTGTCGAACCTGCAGCGTCAGGTGATCCATGATTCCGGCACGATCGGCGAGTTGAAGACGGAAAGTGCCGCGTCCGCCATCGCCAGGCTCAATCCGCATGTCCGGCTGATCCGCTTCGAGGAACGCTTTTCCCAGGAGAGCGCCCGCCGGCAACTGTCCGGCTTCGATCTCTTGATCGACGGTTCCGACAATTTCGACACGCGTTATACCGCCGCCGATGCGGCGGAGGAAGCGCGCATTCCGCTCGTCACCGGCGCTGTCGGGCGGTTCGACGGCTCGCTGACGGTTCTCAAACCCTATGAAAGTGCCGCGGACGGGACGCCCAACCCCAGATATCGCGATCTGTTTCCGGAAGCGCCGCCGGCGGGGCTCATTCCCGCCTGCGCCGAGGCCGGCGTCATCGGCGCGCTCACCGGCGTCATCGGCACAATGATGGCGATGGAGGCGATCAAACTCGTCACCGGCACCGGCGAACCGCTGGTCGGACGGCTGCTGCTCTACGACGCACTGAAGGCCCGCTTCGACACGGTCCGCTACAGACGAAGCCGCACAACACAAAGACAGGCCGGATGACGATTATTCCTCTCGATCATAGTTTCACGCGCTGGGACGAACTGCTCGCACTGATCCTCGCCTCCTTCGCTTCGATGAACGGCCGGATCGATCCGCCCTCCTCGGCGCTCAAGCTGACGGCGGAGTCGCTGGCCGAAAAGGCCAGGGCGGAGATCGGCCATGTCGCCCTCGACGGCGAAAGGTTGATCGGCTGCCTCTTCCTGCGGCCGGAGGCCGATTGTCTCTATGTCGGCAAGCTTGCCGTTCTGCCGGAGCTGCAGGGCAAGGGCCTCGGCAAACGGCTGCTGGCGATTGCCGAACAGACGGCAGCAAGGCTCGGACTTCCGGTTTTGCGGCTGGAAACACGCATCGAGCTCACCGACAATCACGCCGTCTTCGCCGCATGGGGTTTTTCGATAACCGCCGAAAAGGCGCATCCCGGCTTTTCCAGGACGACCTTCGTCGAGATGCGCAAGGCCCTTCCGCCTCAGATCCCGGTCGTCTGAACCAGCCCGGCTTCAGCGCCCCGGCAGCACCCGGTTCGGCGGCCTGTGGCCGTCGATGAAGGCGCGAATATTGATGATGACCTTGTCACCCATGTCGATGCGGCCTTCGATCGTCGCCGAACTCATATGCGGCAGCAGAACGACCTTACCATCATTGGCGAGCTTGACGAGCTTCGGGTTGACGGCAGGCTCGTTTTCGAAGACGTCGAGGCCGGCGCCGGCGATCCGGCCCTCCCTCAGAGCCTTGATCAGCGCAGCTTCATCGACCACGTCGCCGCGCGCGGTGTTGACGAGATAGGCGGTCGGCTGCAGCAGCGCCAGCCGGCGTGCCGAGATCAGGTGGAAGGTCGCCGGCGTCGACGGGCAATTGACTGAAACGATGTCGACGCGGGCGAGCATCTGGTCGAGGCTTTCCCAATAGGTCGCTTCCAGTTCGTCTTCGACAGCGGGATTGACGCGCTTGCGGTTGTGGTAGTGGATAGACAGGCCGAAAGCCTTGGCGCGGCGGGCGACCGCCGTGCCGATGCGGCCCATGCCGACGATACCGATGCGCTTGCCGTGTATGCGCCGGCCGAGCATCCAGGTCGGAGACCAGCCGGCCCATTCGCCGGGATTGTCGGTCAGCACGCGGGCACCCTCGCCGAGCCGTCTCGGAACCGCGAGAATGAGCGCCATCGTCATATCGGCCGTATCCTCGGTCAGGACGTTCGGCGTATTGGTGACGGTGATGCCCCTGCGCGCCGCCGCCTCGACATCGATATGGTCGGTGCCGTTGGAGAAGCTGGCGATCAGCTTCATCTGCGGCCCGGCCTGATCGATCAGCGCCGCGTCGATTCGATCGGTGACGGTCGGGACCAGCACGTCGGCGGTCCTGACCGCGGCGACAAGCTCGGGAACGGAACGCGGCGCGTCGTCGATGTTGAGCTCGGCGTCGAACAGCTCGCGCATGCGAGTTTCGACGGCATCGGGCAGCTTGCGGGTGATATAGACCTTCGGTTTTTTCTTCGCTGTCATGGCTGGCTGTGGTGCCTTGTTCAGAGGTCTTTAACCAAGAGGGGTGATAATTTTCCCATCCGGGCATTTTCTACCAGACCCGCACGCGAAGACAAACAAAACTCGCGCTGCAGGTGGGGAATGTCAGAGCCCGGACCGCGAACAGGCCGGGCCTGCCCGCGAATTCGAGCAAACGGAAACTTCCATGCGCAGCAAAGTCCTGAAGTCCTGCCTTGCCCTTGCCATCGCTCTGGCCGCATCCCTGGGAACCGTCGAATTTGCCCATGCGCAGGCTGCCAAGGGACCAAGCGGACTGCCATTGCCGCGTTTTGTCACGCTGAAATCCAAGCGCGTCAACCTGCGCATCGGCCCGGGAACGGATTATGCGGTGTCATGGATGTATCTGAAATCCGGCCTGCCGGTGGAGATCATCCAGGAATATGACAACTGGCGCCGCATCCGCGATGCCGACGGCACCGAAGGCTGGGTCAACCAGTCGCTGCTCTCAGGCCAGCGCGCGGCGATCGCCGCTCCGTGGATGAAGACGAAGGCCAAGGGCGTCTTCGTCAATCTGCGCCGCGAGGCGCAGCCCTCCGCGTCGGTCGTTGCCAAGCTGGAACCCGGCGTGATGCTGACGATCGGCGAATGCAACGGCGACTGGTGCCGCGCCGAAACCGACGGCGCCGCCGGTTGGGTGGCGCAGTCGGAGATCTGGGGCGCCTATCCCGGCGAAGCCTTCAAATAAGCCCAGCCTGTTTGGCGGCCTCGGAAAGCGAGGTCATCGGACGCGGGCCGATCTGCTGGATAACGATGCCGGCAGCCAGGCAGCCCAGCTTGCCGCAATCCTCCAGAGAGCGTCCCTGCGTATAGCCGTAGAGGAAGCCGGAGGCGAAGAGATCGCCGGCGCCCGTCGTGTCGACGACTTCCCTGATCCTGATCGCATCGACGTAATAACGCTCACGGCCCTTCAGGATGACGGCGCCATCCTCGCTCATGGTCACGGCGGCGATCTTGCAATCGGCGGCGATCCTGTTCAGCGCCTCTTCGAAATCGTCGGTTTCGTAGAGCGACAGCGCTTCCTGGCGATTGGCGAACACGATATCGACCTTGCCGGAGCGCATCAGATCGAGGAACTCGCCGCGATAGCGGCCGACGCAGAAGCTGTCGGACAGCGTCATCGACATTTCGCGGCCGTTTTCATGGGCGATGCGGGCGCAATCGAGGATGGCTTCCTTGGCGCGCGGCGGATCCCAGAGATAACCCTCGAAATAGGTGACCTTGGCGTCGGCTACGACGTCGGGTTCGACGTCTTCAGGGCCGAGCTCGACGCAGGCGCCGAGATAGGTGTTCATCGAACGCTCGCCGTCCTCGGTGACGAAAATCATCGAGCGCGCCGTCGGCGGGAAGGTGCCCTTGGGCTTTGTCTGGTAGTGCACACCCTGGGCGCGGATGTCGTGGGTGAAGATGTCGCCCAGCTGATCGGTGGCGACGTTGCCGAAATAGGCGGCCTTGCCGCCGAGGCTGGCAACGCCGGCCGCCGTGTTGCCGGCGCTGCCGCCGGAGGCTTCGAGCGCCGGCCCCATGCGCGAATACAAGAGTTCGGCACGCTCGGCATCGATGAGGTTCATCGCCGCCTTGGTGATCTTGTTATCAATGAGGAACTGGTCGTCGCAACGGGCAATGATGTCCACGATTGCGTTGCCGACTGTCAGAACGTCGAATCTTGTCATGAAAAGGGGAGTCCCGGATTAGTGATAGCCGGGGTTCGGTCTTAGCGAAATTTCCGCGGTTTGGAAGGATAAATGGTGGATGGCACCTCTATTTCTTCGCAAAACTGCCGTCTCTTCGTCATGCCCCTGTCATTTTCGAAATCTAGAAATAGTCGCAAGAAGACCGGCATGAGCAGCTTTCAGTTGCAGCCGGGCGTACGAGGGATGATCCCCTCGATCTTGACGGCGCGATGCTGACCACGGATGAACTGGCAGCTTCGCGATTGCTCCGGCAAGGCCGGAGCGGAAAAGCGGGCGATGCCCGCTTTTTTTGTTTCTCGGATACCACGGCTGCCGGATCAGGCTGGTTTGCCTTTTCAATCCAGACGGTTTGCTGTTAGAGGTCGGATACTCCCCCGCGCAGAGCAGCCCTCCTCATGTCAGCCATCATTCTCGACGTTCTTCCCATCTTCATCCTGATCCTCATCGGCTGGGTGATCGTCCGCAGCGGCTTGATGGCATCGAATGTCGGCGAAGCGCTCAGCGAATTCGTCTTCAAGATCGCCGTGCCGCTGCTGCTCTTCCGCACCATCGCCGAGGCGGATTTTCACGGCGCCTCGCCCTTCCGACTGTGGATCGTCTATTTCTCAGGCGTTGCCATTACCTGGGCGACCGGCCATATCGCCGCGACACGCCTCTTCGGCCGCGACGAGCGGATCGGCGTGCTGGCCGGCGTTTCCTCGGCTTTCGCCAATAATATCTTCATCGGCCTGCCGCTCGTCGAGCGCACCGTCGGCGACGAGGGGCTGGTGGCGCTGTCGATCCTGCTTGCCGTGCATCTGCCTGTCATGATGGTCGCCGGCACGGTGCTGATGGAGCATGCCGAGCGCAAGATCGCCGGCAAAAGCGATCGCAGCATGGTGCTCGTGCTTCGCCAGATCGCCGTCAATCTCGTGCGCAATCCGCTGGTGATCGGGCTTGCGGCCGGTATGGCCATGCACCTTTCCGGCCTCACCATGCCGGTAACCCTGGCAACCGTCGTCAAGCAGATCGCCGGCATTGCCGGCCCGGCGGCGCTGATCTCGCTCGGAATGGCACTGGAGAAATACGGCATCTCAGGCAATCTCGGCATCGCCAGCGTCACCTCGAGCCTGAAGCTGCTATTGCTGCCCGGCTGCGTATGGGCGGCGAGCCATCTCCTCGGCCTCAGTCCGGAAGGGACGGCGGCAATCGTGCTGACGTCCTCGGTCCCCACGGGCGTCAACGCCTGGCTGATCGCCAACCGATTCGGCGTCGGCCATAGCATTGCCGCCTCGACGATCACCGTGACGACGGCGCTCGGCGCCATCACGGTCTCGCTCTGGGCCTATTTCCTGGGTGCCTGAACAGACTCCGCATAGCAAAAAGCCCGGCTTCGCGGGCCGGGCTTTCATGAGATGCGATTATTCCGTCCGCGTTACTGCGTCGCCGTCTTCGGATCCGGCAGCGGCACCGGCGAATCAGACAGTGTGTGCAGGTAGAGGATGACGTTGGCGCGGTCCTGATCCTTCGCCAGACCGGCGAAGCCCATGGCGGTGCCGGGAACGTCCTTCTTCGGCGCCAGCAGGAACTTGTTCAGAAATTCGAAGGTCCACTTCTCGCTGCTGCCCTTGGAGAAATCCTTCATGGCAGCGGAATAGGCAAAGCCCTCATGCGAGGCGATCGGGCGATCTACGACACCAAAGAGGTTGGGACCGACCTTGTTCGGTCCCCCTTTGGTGCCGTCATGACAGGCCTGACACTTCTTGAAGACCGTTTCACCGGCCTTGGCATCGGCAGAAGCGAGCAATTGCGCGATCGGAACGGCAGCAGCGGCAGGCGCAGCTTCGCCACCAGCGGCGGGCGCCTCTTCGGCAACGATCGCGAAACCTTCCTTTTCCGGTGCTTCGGAATGGAAGATCCCCTCGGACGCGATGGAGACCGACATCAGAACGAAAATCGTCCCGAGCAGTGCCCCCACGGCCGTATTGACGTATGAATTCATCTGCAATGCTCCCCTTGCAGCCGGCAGACCATAAACCGGACCATCTTGAAATCGCGCGGAACCTATGTCTTTTGGCTGATCGTTGCAACTGTCTAAATGGTCTTGAGCGTGAGACTTTTTGACACTTTTCAGCCCGGAATAGAAGGCCCGACCCATGAGTGATTCAAATTTAGACGGCGTGCTCGTATTGATCCCGGCGCGGATGGCCTCCACCCGGCTGCCGGGCAAGCCGCTCGCCGATATTTGCGGGCTGCCGATGATCGTCCAGGTGGCGTTGCGCGCCAAAGAGGCAGCCATCGGCCGCGTCGTCGTCGCCGTCGACGACGACCGGGTGTTCGATGCGGTTTCTGCCGCCGGCTTTGAAGTCGTCATGACCAGCAGCGATCATCAATCGGGTTCCGATCGGATCTTCGAAGCGCTGACCAAGGTCGATCCGGACGGGAAGGCGAAATTCATCGTCAACGTCCAGGGCGATCTGCCAACGATCGATCCGGAAACCGTGCGCGCGGCTTTGCGCCCTCTGGAGAACGAGGCGGTCGATATCGGCACGCTGACAACCGAAATCGACAATGAGGCAGACAAAACAGCGCCGCACATCGTCAAGGTCGTCGGTTCGCCCGTTTCCGACACCCGACTGCGCGGGCTCTATTTCACCCGTGCCACCGCGCCTTACGGCAAGGGTCCGCTCTATCATCATATCGGCCTTTACGCCTATCGGCGCGCCGCGCTCGAACGGTTCGTCTCGCTCGGGCCATCGACGCTCGAAAGGCGCGAATCGCTGGAGCAGCTGAGGGCACTGGAGGCCGGCATGCGCATCGACGCTGAGATCGTTGACACGGTTCCGCTCGGTGTCGATACTCCCGCCGATCTCGAAATAGCGCGGCGCATCCTCTCCGCAAAGTCGAACTGACGGAACCATCATGAACATCAAGACCAACAGGATCGCCTTTCAGGGCGAATTCGGCGCCAATTCCGACATGGCCAGCCGGGACATGTTCCCGACCATGGAGCCGCTGCCCTGCCAGACTTTCGAGGATGCATTCACGGCGGTCGACAACGGCGACGCCGATATCGCGATGATCCCGATCGAGAATACGATCGCCGGGCGCGTCGCCGATATCCACCATCTGCTGCCGGAATCGCGTCTCCACATCATCGGCGAGTATTTCATGCCGATCCGCTTCCAGCTGATGGTTCTGCCGGGGGTGACCAAGGACGAAATCCGCACGGTGCACAGCCATATCCACGCGCTCGGCCAGTGCCGCAAGATCGTTCGCGCCAATGGTTGGAAGCCTGTGATTGCCGGCGATACGGCAGGCGCGGCCAAGCTCGTGAAGGAAACCGGCAACCGCTCGATGGCCGCCTTGGCGCCACGCCTTGCCGCCGATCTCTACGGGCTCGAGATCATCGCCGAAAATGTCGAGGATACCGAAAACAACGTCACCCGTTTCGTCATCCTCTCCCGCGACGAGGAATGGGCGCAACGCAATTCGGCTGAGGAAAAAGTCGTTACCACCTTCGTCTTCAACGTCCGCAACATTCCGGCCGCGCTCTACAAGGCGCTCGGCGGCTTTGCCACCAACAACATCAACATGACGAAGCTGGAAAGCTACCAGCTCGGCGGAAAATTCGTGGCGACGCAGTTCTATGCCGATATCGAAGGCCATCCGAACGATCCGAATGTGCGCCGGGCATTGGAGGAACTACGGTTCTTCTCGGAGAAAGTCCGCATCCTCGGCGTCTACAAAGGGCATGCGATGCGAGGCCTGCTATAACAGGCCTCGCCCTCCGGCATTATTTGTCCGGTTCACAAACCCGCAGGCGATGGCCGTCCGGATCGAGCACGACGAAGGTCGGGCCGAAGTCCAGTTCGGTCAGCTCCTGGGCGATCGGCAGGCCGCGGCCGCGCCAATCGTCATAGTGCCGTGCGACGGCATTTTCACCGGCGACCATGAAGGCTACTTCGCCGCGATTGCCGATGGCGGAAGGCTGCGGCTCGACCTTGCTGCGCCGCCAGAGGCCGAGGGTGAAGCCGCCCTCGAGTGGGAAGGCGACGAAATTCGGCGCCTCCACGGCCGGCTCGCGATTTAGCAGGTTCCGATAGAAGCTGGCGCTTTCTGCCGGGTCCTTGACGTAGAGAATTATCAGATTGGGGCTGGTCATTTCGGCTCTCCCTTTTGCTGTCAATGAAGCCGGGACGAGTGATCATCTGCTGCCAATTCATGGCAGCAGGATGCAGCGGGCGTTAGCAAAGCAACGCCCCTGTTTCGTCTGGCGGAATGTCGATGGTGATGAAGTGGATTAGAGTGGGAAACGGTCTTCGCGGCGCGGGCCGCGCCCATCCATGAAGCCGAGGTCGCGCTTCCGGCAATCTGGTGCCGCCTCGATATCGAGGCTGGTGTGGTTTGCACTGCGAATCCGAAAGACGCCCATGACCCGGCGCAGAAGACCGCGGTGCCCGGACTGCCCGACATCGGCAAAAGTTTCGGCCGAAATTACATCGGCAAAGGTGTCAACTGCAAAACGGTCGCTGTCTTGATGGAAGACTAGAGACGTTGCCATGATCAGTACTCCTTTCCCAGCGCATCGGCACGATGCGCGAAACTTAGTGCTACAGCGTCCTTTGCGCGTCCAAAGACGCGCGGCGCTGTAGTGGATTGGTACTGATAATAACCCCACCTGCTGACAATTTATGGCAGCAGCATTAGCTCTCGACGGGCACGTCCTGCGTTTCGCGCCATTCCTTGAGGAGCACGGTGCGGCGGCGCGGATAACGCACTTCGTGCAGCGCCATGTCGATGATGCGGTCGGTGCGGAAATGGCGGAAATCCTGGCGCAGTTCGCACCAGGCCATGACGACCCGCACATGTTCGAAATAACCGAGCGCGAAAGGCCAGACGCGGCGGCGCGAGATTCGGCCCTGCTCGTCGCCGTAGTGCAGTTCGAGGATACGCTCGAGGCGGATCGCCCTGCGGATGGCCGAGACATCTGCGCTGTCCTCGTCCCGGCGTTTGGGGCCGACGAAGAGGGCGGCTGAATCGATCATCTCGCGCATATCGGCCGGCAGCACGGCGGCAATCTTGGCCAGCGCATCGGCGCCGGCGCCGGCAAGACGCGGTTCGGCGGCGCGGGCGACCCAGCGCGAGCCGAGCACCAGTGCCTCCAGTTCCTCTTCGGAAAACATCATCGGCGGCAGCATGAAGCCCGGCTTCAACACGTAGCCGATGCCGGCTTCGCCCTCGATCATCGCCCCCTGGGCCTGCAGGCTGGCAATATCGCGATAGAGCGTGCGCAGGCTGACGCCGGTTTCCTCTGCAAGCACGATGCCTGTCACCGGGCGCCGGTAGCGCCGGAGCGTCTGGAGCAGCGTCAGCAGCCGTTCCGAGCGCGCGACCGGCATGGCGTTACCGCTTCCACTCCACCCAGTCGCGCATCAGGCGGTGGGCGATCGCCCCTTTCGGCGGCGAGGCCTTGCCTGTCGCGCTCGGGCGTTCCAGCATTTCGATGGTTTCCTCGCGGGTGAACCAGCGGCAATCCTCCAACTCGGTCTCGTCGCGGGTAATTTCGGTGGATTTGGCCTCGGCATAACAGCCGATCATCAGCGAATGCGGCATCGGCCAGGGCTGTGAGGCGTGATAGCGGATGCGGCCGGTGCGGATGCCGGATTCCTCCAGCGTTTCGCGGCGCACGGCATTCTCGATGGTCTCGCCGGGTTCGACGAAGCCGGCAAGGCAGGAATACATGCCGGGCGCGAAATGCGGGCTGCGGCCGAGGAGGCAGAGGTCGCGCTGTTCATCGATCGTCAACATAATGACAACCGGATCGGTGCGGGGAAAGATCATGTGTTCGCAGGCGGTGCAGACACGTTTGTAGCCGCCGATGTGGATCTCCATCGCTGAGCCGCAGCGGCCGCAGAAGCGGTTGTCGCCATTCCAGCGAATGAGGCTTGCGGCCTGGGCGAATTCGCCGAGCAGCACCTCGTCGATCAGCATTTCACGAAACAGCGTACGACCGTCGGCGGGCTTGTAGTGGCTGGTCAGATCATCGACGTCGATGGCGACGGGAACGGCAAGGCGCGGTTCGCCTGATTTGCGGTAGCCGAGAAGCACGGTCTCGTCCCAATCCGGCTGCAACTCCTTGAGCTCGTAGCGGGCAAAAAGCGGATCGAGCACCTGGCCGTCATGCTTCAACACCAGCTTGTCTCTGGCGAAGGCGAAGATATGGGTGCCTTCCCTCGCCAGCGCCTTTTCGACGGAGTGTTCGTCGCGATGCTCGGAATCGCGATTGAGATCGTTGGCGGCAAAGGCCGTGAGATTGCTGGGTTCGGGATGCGGCACGTCCGAATAGAAAAGCGAATGACTCATGATGAAAGGGCTTCCCGCAGCTTCGCTATGAATTCGTCTCTCTTTCCGTCTTCGTATGGCTCCGCGCGCCCGAAGCCCCAGACGGGACCCGGCCAGTTGGCATCGCCTTCGAAGCGGGCAATGACATGAACATGAAGCTGGCGGACGATATTGCCAAGAGCCCCGATATTGATTTTTGTCGCGTCGGTGATCTTCTTCAATGCATTGGCGACGAGCTCCGTCTCGAAGGCAAGCAGCACCTGGTCGAGCGGCGTCAGCTCGAAGATTTCGGTAATTTCAGCCCGGCGCGGCACGAGAATGAGCCAGGGCCAGCGGGCATCCTTCGACAATCTCAGATCGCAGAGACCCGTGACCATGATGCTGGTGCTGTCGTTTTCCAGCCGGGGATCGAGCGCGAAACCTTTCAAAGGGCATTCCTCCTGTCTTTTCCTACGACTAGCAGTTTTTTTGGATGTTGGCTTGCTTTTGATGACGATATTGCCGATATGTGCATTCGGGAGGTTGGTGGTGGACGAGCCACTCGCCAACCGGGTCAGGTCCGGAAGGAAGCAGCCCTAACGAGCCCGGCACGGGTCATCGTGCCAGCCTCCCACCTTCTCTCCACGAAATGCCCGACGATCCCGGGCGACAAGCAGGGCGATGAGCGACACCGAGCGACAGTCAAAAGATGCCGCCTCGACGGGCACCGGATACCGGGTGCTGGCTCGCAAATACCGCCCCAAGGATTTCACGGATCTGATGGTCGGCCAGGAGCCGATGGTCCGCACCCTCACCAACGCCTTCGAGACCGGCCGCATCGCCCAGGCCTATATGCTGACCGGTGTACGCGGCGTCGGCAAGACGACGACGGCGCGCATCCTGGCGCGGGCACTGAACTACAAGACATCAGATATCGACAAGCCGACGATCGATCTGCGCGTGCCCGGCGAGCACTGCCAGGCGATCATGGAAGGCCGCCATGTCGACGTGATCGAGATGGATGCCGCCTCCCATACCGGCATCGACGATATAAGGGAGATCATCGAGCAGGTGCGCTACCACCCGGTTTCGGCGCGCTACAAGGTCTATATCATCGACGAAGTGCACATGCTGTCGACGCAGGCCTTCAACGGCCTGCTGAAGACGCTGGAAGAGCCGCCGGAGCATGTGAAGTTCATCTTCGCCACCACCGAAATTCGCAAGGTGCCGATCACCGTGCTGTCGCGCTGCCAGCGCTTCGATCTGCGCCGCATCAGCGCGTCGGATCTCGTCGGGCTGTTTTCGACGATCGCCGCCAAGGAAGGCATCGAGGCGGAAGGCGACGCGCTGGCGATGATCGCGCGCGCCGCCGAAGGATCGGCACGCGACGGCCTGTCGCTGCTCGACCAGGCGATCGCCCATGGCGCAGGCGCCGTGCAGGCTGAGGCCGTGCGAGGCATGCTCGGCCTGGCCGACCGCGCCCGGATCGTCGATCTCTTCCAGCATGTCATCAAGGGCGATGTCGCCGCTGCCCTCGGCGAATTCCAGAACCAGTACGAGGCCGGCGCCAATCCGGTGGTGGTGCTGACCGATCTCGCCGATTTCACCCATCTGGTGACACGGCTGAAATATGTGCCGGATGCGGCAAGCGACCCTTCGCTCAGCGAAGTCGAGCGCACCAAGGCGGCGGAATTCGCCAAGGGCGTCGCGGTCACGACGCTGTCGCGCATCTGGCAGATGCTGCTGAAGGGCATTCCGGAAACGGAAGGCTCGTCGCGGACGGCGGGTGCTGCCGAAATGGTGCTGATCCGGCTTGCGCATGCGGCGCATCTGCCGGCGCCTGAGGACGCGGCACGGCGGCTTGCCGAATTTTCCGGCGACAATGCCGGCTCGCGGCCCTCCTCGCCGCCTTCCGGCAATGGCGGCGGCGGCACGCGTGTTCCCTATCAAAGCAGTGTCGCGGCGCGCGCGCCTGAAATCGCGCCGAGCAAGCCGCAGCCTTCGGCGCCCGTAACGATGCTGCGCGCCGTGCCGAGCAGCCAGCCCGAGACGATGCCTGTCGGGCGGATCGAGACGAAGCCGGCCGAAGCACCGAAGCCGCTCGTATCGGTCAATTCGATCGGCGATATCGTCGATCTTGCCGCCGAGAAGCGGGACGTCAAGCTGAAGGCGCTGGTGCGCAACTTCGTGCGGCCCGTGCGCATCGAACCCGGCCGGCTTGATGTGAACCTCACCGAGGGCGCGCCAGGCACGCTGCTGAATGAACTTGCCGTCAAGCTCAAGGAATGGACGGGCATCCACTGGATCGTCAGCACCAGCCGCGAAGAAGGCCGGCCGACGATGGTGGAGGCGGAAACCAAGGCTCAGCAACAGCGCGTCAGCGATGCACGCCAGGACCCTGATGTCGCGGCGATCCTTGCGCAGTTCCCAGGCGCCAAGATCATTGACGTGCGCGTCAGGGCGCCGACGCCGGAGGAGGAAGCGGAAGAGGCGACACCGCCAGCCGCCGCCGAATCGGAAGACGGTGATATCCTGCCCGGCGACGACATAGAATTCTGATCTCAAGAAGGAGTGAGACGATGCGCGACATCATGGGCATGATGGGCAAAGTCAAGGAAATGCAGGCCAAGATGGAGCAGATGCAGGCGGAGATCGCCGAGCTCGCCGCCGAAGGCAAGGCAGGCGGCGGCCTCGTCACCGTCATCATCTCCGGCAAAGGCGAACTGAAGAGCCTGAAAATCGACCCGTCGCTGTTCAAGGAAGACGATGTCGAGATCCTCGAGGACCTGATCGTCGCCGCCCACAAGGACGCCAAGGACAAGGCCGAAGCGCTCGCCGCCGAAAAGACCAAGGCGCTCACCGCCGGCCTGCCGATCCCGCCCGGCTTCAAGCTGCCGTTCTGAGTTAGACGCAAGCTGGTCAATGCACCGCGCATAGGCGCAGCGCTCAGTACTGGGATTCCAGCATGGCACGCAGCTTGTAGTGAATAGGGGCGGCAAGGTATCGCGCCCGGTCCGGCTCCGGAAGCCGTCGGCCAAATGTTTCCATCAGTTCCGACATCGTCACCTTCACTCCGGAAAACGGCCGATGCGCCACCAGCATTCCGGCCTCGGCCACGCCGGCTTTGATGACCCGGCAATAGATGCCGGGGCGGGCGGCGGCGGTGTAGCGTTTGGCGAACTTCGGATCGTTCATCCTGGCGGCAAAGGTGGCGCAAGGGATGCGGCACGATGTGGCTTCGAGGATGAGATCGCCTGAGATGAAGCGGTCACCGACGGAGACGTCGCGATTGTCGAGATCCGAGATCACCATGTTTTCGCCGAAGGTGCCGGGCTCGTAGGGCCGGCCGAGCTCGCCGCTCCACCAGTCGAGTGTCAGCGATCCCTCGACATAGACTGCCTGATCGATGCCGCCATGATGCTTTCGGTTGCAGATGGCATCACCGACGAGGCCTTCGGCATCGATCATCATCGCGCCGTTGACGGCATGTTTGAAGATGCCGGTCTTGTAGCTCTTGCCGGGCAGTCTTTCCGGATTGCCGGTGCAGAGCGCCAGGATTTTCATGGGATTGCCGATCCTTCCGCGATTCCGTTTTCGTTCCATATCAGTTAAGAACGGCGCATGGCAAAACGAGTCACCGGCCCCGAAATCGAAAAACTCATCCAGCTACTGGCAAAGGTGCCGGGCCTCGGGCCGCGCTCGGCGCGCCGGGCGGCACTGCATCTGATCAAGAAGAAGGATCAATTGCTCGGCCCGCTGTCGAATGCGATGGGCGAGGCCTATGACAAGGTGAAGATCTGCTCGCACTGCGGCAATGTCGATACGGTCGACCCCTGCACCGTCTGCACCGACACCCAGCGCGACCAATCCATCATCATCGTCGTCGAGGACGTCTCGGACCTTTGGGCGCTGGAGCGGGCGGGCGCGATGAACGCCGCCTATCACGTGCTCGGCGGCACGCTGTCGCCGCTCGACGGGATCGGGCCTGACGATCTCAATATTCGCGGGCTGATCGACCGGATCGGCGAAGGCGGCATCCGGGAACTGATCATCGCCGTCAATGCCACCGTCGAGGGTCAGACGACGGCGCATTACATTACTGATCAGTTGCAGGGGCTCGACGTGAAGATCACCCGGCTGGCGCATGGTGTGCCGGTTGGCGGCGAACTCGACTATCTCGACGAGGGCACACTTGCCGCGGCATTGCGGGCGCGGACGGTGATATGAGAGGTTTGCGTATGCCGGAAGATTCCCCCCTCTGCCCTACCGGGCATCTCCCCCACAAGGGGGGAGATCAGCTGGGGGCGCCCTCTTGCCCCGGTCAAACGCCGCAGATGTTCGGAGCCGTTTGGCACACAATCAAGAATTCGCGAAGCTGGCGCGTCTTGCCGATCTCCCCCCTTGTGGGGGAAATGTCCGACAGGACAGAGGGGGGTGTTCCACGACGGCTCCGACTCTTCACACTTGCTTTGATGGCCAGTCTCCTCCCGCTCTCCGCCTACGCAGCCCCATCGAAAGCCGATGTCGAGGCGCAGTTCGAAAGCTGGGTGCAGAAGGACCTTTGGCCCGAAGCAAAGGCGGGCGGTATTTCCGAAAAAACCTTCCAGGCCGCATTCTCCGGCGTCACGCTGAACTGGAACCTGCCCGATCTCGCCCCGCCCGGCTTCCCGCCGCCGAAGGAGCAGAGGCAGACGCAGGCAGAATTTTCCTCGCCCGGTCCCTATTTCAACGAGGACCAGCTGAAGCGGCTTGCCGCAACGGGGCGTGGTTTTGCCGCGCAATATGGCTCGACGCTGAAACGGATCGAAAAGACCTATGGCGTGCCGGGCTCGATCGTGCTGGCCATCTGGGGTCGTGAGACCGGCTTCGGTGCCGCGAAGATCCCGAATTCGGCGGTCGAGGTGCTGGCGACCAAGGCGTTCATGTCGACGCGCAAGGAGATGTTCCGCACCGAACTGGTGGCGGCCCTGCATATTCTCGACGGCGGCGATGTGACGCCCGCCGAATTCAAGGGCTCTTGGGCCGGCGCGCTCGGCCAGCCGCAATTCATGCCGACGAGTTATCTGAAATATGCCGTCGATTTCGACGGCGACGGCCACCGCAATATCTGGACCTCGGTGCCGGATACGCTCGCCTCGATCGCCAATTATCTGGTCAAGAAAGGCTGGCAGCGCGATCGCGACTGGGGCTTCGAGGTGTCGATACCTCAGGCGGTCTCCTGCGCCCAGGAGGGACCCGATCTGGCGAAACCGCTTTCGCATTGGGCCTCGCTCGGCATCGAGCGCATCTCGGGCAAGGACTTTCCGTCAGCAGAGATGAAGGCTCAAGGGATGATGCTGGTTCCGGCCGGCCGCGACGGACCGGAGTTTATCGTCACGCCGAATTTCTACGTCATCAAAGAGTACAACAACTCCGACCTCTACGCGCTCTATATCGGCAATCTCGCCGACCGGATCGCCGCCAATGGCGGCGCCTTTGAGGGCCGATGGGGCGATGTCGGCAAAATGCTGCGCTCGGATGTCGCCGCCATGCAAAAGGCACTGGAACGGCAGGGCTACGATGTCGGCGGCTCCGACGGATTGCCCGGCTACAAGACGCGGCGTTCGATCGGCCAGTGGCAGGCCAAGAACGGCATGAAGCCGACCTGTTTTCCCGAAGCGACGATGAAGGGCAAGCTGAAGTAGGCGGCTTCAGAGTGCGCGCTTCATCCCCTCGTGGCTCGCCACGAAACCGAGCTTCTCATAGAAGTGGATCGAGTCCTTCCGTGTCTTGTCCGTTGTCAGCTGCACGAGGCCGCAGCCGCGCGCGGCGCATTGGGCGACCGCCCATTCGATAAACTGGGAGCCGAGGCCCGAGCCGCGAACATCTCCAGCGACACGCACGCTTTCGATCTGGCCGCGCCACATGCCCGTTCTCGACAGACCGGGCAGAAAACTCAGCTGCAGACAGCCGACGACCCGATCGGAAGCGTCGCTTGCGACGGCCAGCAGCTGATTGACGTCCGCCTCGATCGCAGTGAAGGCCGAGAGATAACGCGCATCGACGAGGTCTGAAACGATCTCCCTGGTAACGCCGAGATCGTCGTCGGCGAGCAGCCGGACGATTGCGGCGAGATCGGATCGGCGGGCGCGCCTGAAGCGATAGATGGCTGATCTATGCATAGTCGTCTCAATGATGCAGATCGATCGGCGCCTTGTGAAAGACGTCGTCATCCGGCGGAATGGCCTGGCGCTCGATCATGCGATGGACATGCGGGGGACCCTCGCCGCGGTGCAGCGCGCGGAGCCTGTCGATGTTTTCGGCGTCGGCCTGCGTGCGGCGCTGATTGTGTCTGATATATTCGACCCAGGTCGGCGTATGATAGCTTTCCGTCCACAGGCCGGGGTTTTCGAGATCGCGCATCAACGCCCAGTGACGGGCGCCGTCCCGGATGCGGATGCGACGGCGCTCGACCATCAGCGCCATGAACTCGGCAAGGTCGGCATCGGCGATGTCGTAATCGACCTGTATGACAATCGGGCCGCTGCGCGGCGTGATGTCGAGGCTCAAGGCCGGCGCGGTGAAGCGGTTCAGCGGATCGAGGTTGAGCGAGGCAAAGGCCGGCATGGAAAAACGCAGGCCAATGGCGATGCCGAGCAGCATGACGACGGATGACATCAGCAGCGCATCGGCGACGCCATAACGATCGGCGGCAATACCCCACAACCAGCTGCCGCCGGCGATGCCGCCGAAGGTGACGGTCTGGTAGAGCGACAGCGCCCGGCCGACCACCCAGCGCGGCGTCGACAGCTGGACGATGGTGTTGAAGAGCGAAAGTGCCGAAACCCAGCAGGCGCCGGAGACGAGCAGCCCGGCAGAGGTGAGGACGGCGCTTGGGCTGAAGGCGGCGATGACGGCGCTCAGCGCAAAGCCGGTAAAGGATAGGCGGATGATCATCTCGCTTGAGAGCATCTGGCGCAGCCGCGCATTCAGCACGGCGCCGCCGATCGCGCCGATGCCGAAAGCACCGAGCATGAAACCATAGGTCAGCGGACCGCCACCGACGAGATCGAGCGCGACGACCGGCAGCAGCGCCAAGATGGAACTGGCGCCGATGCCGAAGAGCAGTCCCCTGACGAGAACCTTTTCGAGATTGGGCGACATCGAGACATACCGCAGGCCGGCGAAGATGGCGCTGCCCAGCGCTTCCCGCGGCAGCGTTGAGACGGGCGTGCTCGGGCGCCAGCGCATGAGGGCATAGATCAGGGCGAAGTAGCTCACGGTGTTTACCGCGAAAGCTGCTGCAGCACCTGCGGCTGCGACGATGACGCCGCCGATCGCCGGGCCGACGCTGCGGGTGATGTTGAAACCCATGCTGTTTAAGGTGACGGCGCCCGGCAGATCGGCGCGCGGCACCATGTCGCCGACCGAGGCCTGCCAGGAGGGATTGTTGAGCGCGGTGCCGCAGCCGATCAGGAAGGTGAAGAAGAGCAGCAGCCAGGGGGTGATCCAGCCGAGTAGGGCTGTGGCCGTCAGCAGGGCCGAGACGGTCAGCATCATGCATTGTGCCGTCAGCATGACCCGGCGGCGGTCATAATTGTCGGCCAAGGCGCCCGATATCAAGGAAAACAGCATGATCGGCAGCGCCGTCGAGGTCTGCACCAGCGCCACCATATCCTCCGAGGCGGTGATCGTCGTCATCATCCAGGCAGCACCGACCGCTTGGATCAGTCCGCCGAAATTCGATGACAGGCTGGCGAACCAGATGGTACGGTAAGTATCGTGCCGCAAAGGCGCCAAGGTCGACGAAGTGTAGGCCACGATTTCTCCCGCTTTTGTTATTGCGCCCGAACGGCAATATATGCGCAAGAGAGGCGCTGGCCATAGGCCCGCCGACGTCGCCCGGCGCGAATTGACCGAATCGGTCGCAGACCTTGCAATTTCAGAAAAACCCGACTATATGGCTCTCAAATTCTTGATCGCTTGATGAAGAGTGGGCCGCAAGGACCCGCTCTTTTTTATTAGCGCGATCGCTAAAAAGCATGAAATTGCGAGGAGCGCACCGCTTGTCGGACATGACAAACGCAGGCAACGAAGTTGAGCCGCGGCTGATTACCGAAACCGGGCTCGACCAGCGTCTTGCCGATATCATCGAACCCGTTCTCGTCGGCCTGGGCTTCCGGCTGATCCGCGTCCGTATGATGAACCAGAACGGCGCAACGATGCAGGTCATGGCCGAGCGCAACGACGGGACGATGACGGTTCAGGACTGCGAAGAAGTCTCGATGGCGATTTCTCCAGTCCTCGATGTGGAAGATCCGATCGATAAAGAGTATCATCTCGAAGTGTCTTCGCCCGGCATCGACCGTCCGATGGTTCGGAAATCCGATTTCGTCCGCTGGCAGGGCCACCTTGTGAAATGCGAGACGTCGATCCTGATCGACAATCGCAAGCGCTTCCGCGGCAAGATCGTCGAAGCAGGCGTAGATGGTTTCACGCTCGAGCGTGACCAGGTCGCTTACGGGGAAGAGCAAAAGGTCACCATTCCCTTCACGGCGCTTAGCGATGCGAAGCTCATTCTGACCGACGACCTGATCCGCGACGCGTTGCGCGCCGACAAGCTGGCGAAAGCCCAGGCCGCCAACCAGAACGAAGCGGACGACCAGGAATAACCGATCAACAGACCGCTCCAGGGACGGGAACCCCGGGGTTAAGACGGAGAAACAAGACAATGGCAGTCAGTGCGAACCGGCTCGAACTTCTGCAGATCGCAGATGCAGTGGCGCGCGAAAAGGTCATCGACCGCGAGATCGTGCTGGCCGCAATGGCCGACGCCATCCAGAAGGCGGCACGCTCCCGTTACGGCACCGAGTCCAACATCCGGGCCGACATCAATCCGAAGACCGGCGAAATCCGTCTGCAGCGCCTGCTCGAAGTCGTCGACAAGGCCGAGGATTATTCGACGCAGATCCCGCTGGAGCTGGCCCGCGACCGCAACCCGGACGCCGCACTCGGCGATTTCATCGCCGATCCGCTGCCGCCGATGGATTTCGGCCGCATTGCCGCACAGTCCGCCAAGCAGGTGATCGTGCAGAAGGTGCGTGAAGCCGAGCGCGACCGCCAGTTCGACGAATTCAAGGATCGCACCGGCGAAATCGTCAACGGCACCGTCAAGCGCGTCGAATACGGCAATGTCATCGTCGATCTCGGCCGTGGCGAAGGCATCATCCGCCGCGACGAAATGATCCCGCGCGAAAATGTGCGTTATGGCGATCGAGTCCGCGCCTACGTCTATGACGTCCGTCGCGAGCAGCGCGGCCCGCAGATCTTCCTGTCGCGCACGCATCCGCAGTTCATGGTGAAGCTGTTCACCATGGAAGTGCCTGAAATCTACGACGGCATCATCCAGGTGAAGTCGGTCGCCCGCGATCCGGGCTCGCGCGCCAAGATCGCCGTGATCTCGAACGATAGTTCGATTGATCCGGTCGGCGCCTGCGTCGGTATGCGCGGCTCACGCGTCCAGGCCGTCGTCGGCGAACTCCAGGGCGAGAAGATCGACATCATTCCGTGGAGCCAAGACCCGGCGACCTTCGTCGTCAACGCCCTGCAGCCGGCCGAAGTCGCCAAGGTCGTTCTCGACGAGGATGCCGAGCGTATCGAAGTCGTCGTTCCCGACGAGCAGCTGTCGCTGGCGATCGGCCGCCGCGGCCAGAACGTCCGCCTCGCCTCGCAGCTGACCGGCTGGGACATCGACATCATGACGGAGGCCGAGGAATCGGAACGCCGTCAGAAGGAATTCAACGAGCGCACCAACCTGTTCATGGATTCGCTCGATGTCGACGAAATGGTCGGCCAGGTTCTGGCCTCCGAAGGCTTTGCCGCCGTCGAAGAACTGGCCTATGTCGATCTCGACGAGATCTCCTCGATCGACGGTTTCGACGAAGAGACGGCGCAGGAAATCCAGCAGCGCGCCCGCGAGTTCCTCGAGCGTCTCGAAGCCGAGATGGACGAGAAGCGCAAGGCGCTCGGTGTTCAGGATGAGCTACGCGAAATCGACGGCATGACCGCCCAGATGATGGTGGCGCTCGGCGAAGACGGCATCAAGACGATCGAGGACTTTGCCGGTTGCGCCGCCGACGATCTCGTCGGCTGGAGCGAACGCAAGAACGGCGAAACCAAGAAGTTCGAAGGCCTGTTCTCGAAGTTCGACGTCTCGCGCGTCGAGGCCGAACAGATGATCGTCCAGGCCCGCCTCTCGGCTGGCTGGATCACTGAAGAGGACCTGGCAAAGGGGACCGAAGAGGTCACTGAAGCCGAAGCCGAACAAGAAGCATGATGACCGCGCATGAGCCGGACGCTCTTCCTGATGAGGACGACGATCTTGCAGGTTATGACGTGAACGGACGCATGTGCATCGTGACGCGCGAAAGCGGATCGCCGGAAGAGCTGATCCGCTTCGTTGCCGCTCCCGATGGAACTATCGTCGCCGACCTGAAGCGTGAGCTTCCGGGACGCGGATGCTGGGTGAAGATCGACCGGTCGCTGGTCGACAGGGCAGTGGCGAAGAAACTCTTCGCCCGCGCGCTGAAAATGGATGTGAAGGCGGCGGACGATCTCGGCGCGAGCGTCGACCGGCTGCTTTCGGCACAATTGATGCAGATGATGAACATGGCGCGGAAAGCCGGCCAGTTCGTCAGCGGGTCCTCGAAAGTGGATGCCGCAGTCAGAAGCGGAGCAGCCATTGCGGTGTTCCATGCGACTGATGCAGCGGACGACGGTGTCCGGAAAATCGACCAGGCCCGCAAGGCCTGGCACCTCGGAATGGAGACCGAGGAGGAGATACCTTCCTTCCGTCTCTTCTCGGAGAGCGAAATGGAAGGCCTGATGGGCCAGAATGCTTTTATCCATGCCGCAGTGCTTGCAGGGCAGGCGGGTGAGGGTGTAGTGAAGCGCGCAAAGATGCTCGAACAGTACCGTATTGGCGGTCAGTCCCGGGCAGCGGGCGGCGCTGGCCGGCAAAAACAATGAGGTGGTCACCGGCATCGGCCGGTCGCATCCTCATTGATCGACAAGTATTGAACGACAGGGTCTGATCTAGTCATCGCTCCCTGTCCGAAGGAACGGGAACGAATGACCGATAGTAACGACGACAAGACAATCAGCGTGACGGGCAAAAAGACGCTTACCCTGAAACCATCGGGGATGAGCCAGGGCACCGTTCGCCAGGATATGGGTCGAGGTCGCACCAAAGCGGTCGTCGTCGAGACCCGTAAGCGGCGCCCCATGCGCCCGGAAGACGAAAAGCCGATCACGCCAGCCGCTCCGGTGGCCCCTATCCGTGCAGCCGAGCCGGCGCCCGCACCCGTGCCGGCGCGCCCGCAGCAGCCGACGCCGGCACCGCGGGTTCAGCAGAGCAACAACGGCCAGATGAACCAGCGTCCGCAGCAGTCCCATCAGGCCCCGCGCCAGAATGATCGTCCGCGCCCGGTGGTGCTGAACCATCTGTCGCCTGAGGAAATGGACGCCCGCCGCCGCGCGCTGGCCGACGCCCAGGCGCGTGATGCCCAGGATGCGATCCGCCGCGCCGAGGAAGATAAGCGCCGCGCCGCCGAAGAGATTGTCCGTAAGGCAGCCGAAGCCGAAGAAGCTGCCCGCAGGGCCGCTGAAGAGGCTATCCGGCAGGCTGAGGCACCCGCCGCTGTTGCTGAACCAGCCGCAGCACCGGCTCCGGCCGAAGCGCGCTCCGACGCCCCGCGGCCGCAGCAACCTGCATCGTCTGCACCGGCCGCCCGCCGGCCCGATGCCGCCGGAGCACCGGCTGGTGCCCGCCCGGCAGCGGGCGCTGCTGCCCCCGGCGCCGTTCGCGGTCGTCGCGACGAAAAGGAAGAGGATGATCGTGGCGGCGCAGCAGCGCGCGGCGGTCCTGTCCGTGGCCGCGTCGTTCGCCCGGAACCAGCCAAGCCGGTCACGACACGTCCGAAGACCGATGAAGAACGTCGTCGCGGCAAGCTGACGATCTCCACCGCCAATGTCGACGGCGAGGACAATGCTCGCGGACGTTCGCTCTCGGCGATGCGCCGCCGGCAGGAGAAGTTCCGCCGCGGCCAGATGCAGGAAACCCGTGAGAAGATCTCGCGTGAGGTGATTCTGCCCGAGACCATCACCATTCAGGAACTGTCGCAGCGCATGTCAGAACGCGCCGTCGACGTCATCAAGTACCTGATGAAGGAAGGCCAGATGATGAAGCCGGGCGATGTCATCGACGCCGACCTTGCCGAACTCATCGCCGGCGAATTCGGCCATACGGTCAGACGTGTTTCGGAATCCGACGTCGAGCTTGGCATCTTCAACGTGTCCGACGAGGATGGCGAACTGGTTTCGCGTCCGCCTGTCGTCACCATCATGGGCCACGTCGACCACGGCAAGACCTCGCTGCTTGACGCCATCCGCCATGCCAACGTGGTCTCCGGCGAAGCCGGTGGCATCACGCAGCATATCGGCGCCTATCAGGTGGAGCAGAGCGGTCAGAAGATCACCTTCATCGACACGCCCGGCCACGCCGCCTTCACGGCCATGCGTGCCCGCGGCGCGCAAGCGACCGACATCGCGATCCTGGTCGTCGCAGCCGACGACAGCGTGATGCCGCAGACGATCGAATCGATCAACCACGCCAAGGCGGCCGGTGTTCCGATCATCGTGGCGATCAACAAGGTCGACAAGCACGAGGCCGATCCGCAGAAGGTCCGCAACCAGCTGCTGCAGCACGAAGTCTTCGTGGAATCCATGGGCGGTGAAGTGCTCGACGTCGAAGTTTCGGCCAAAACAGGCAAGAACCTCGACAAGCTGCTCGAGGCGATCCTGCTGCAGGCGGAAATTCTCGACCTCAAGGCCAATCCGAACCGGACGGCCGAAGGTACCGTCATCGAAGCCCAGCTCGATCGTGGCCGCGGTTCGGTCGCGACCGTGCTCGTCCAGAAGGGCACGCTGCGTCCGGGCCAGATCATTGTCGCCGGCGACGTCTGGGGCCGCGTGCGCGCCCTGGTCACCGACAAGGGCGACCATGTGAAGGAAGCGGGTCCCGCCACCCCGGTCGAGGTTCTCGGTCTTTCCGGCACGCCGCAGGCGGGCGACAAATTCGCCGTCGTCGAAAGCGAAAGCCGCGCGCGCGAAATCTCGGAATATCGTCAGCGTCTTGCCCGCGACAAGGCGGCTGCCCGCCAGTCGGGACAGCGCGGCTCGCTGGAACAGATGATGATGCAGCGCCAGAGCGCCGGCATCAAGGAGTTCCCGCTTGTTATCAAGGGCGACGTGCAGGGCTCGATCGAAGCGATTGCCGGCGCACTGGAAAAGCTCGGCACCGACGAAGTCCGCGCCCGCATTGTCCATTCGGGCGCCGGCGGCATCACCGAGTCGGATATCTCGCTGGCCGAAGCTTCGAACGCCGCCATCATCGGCTTCAACGTTCGCGCCAATACGCAAGCACGCCAGTTCGCCGAGCGCGAAGGTATCGAAATCCGCTACTACAACATCATCTACGACCTGGTGGATGACGTGAAGGCAGCGATGTCGGGCCTGTTGTCTCCGGAACGGCGCGAAACCTTTATCGGCAATGCCGAAATCCTCGAGGTGTTCAACATCACCAAGGTAGGCAAGGTCGCAGGCTGCCGTGTCGTCGAAGGCAAGGTCGAGCGCGGTGCGGGCGTCCGCCTCATCCGCAACGACGTTGTCGTTCACGAAGGCAAGCTCAAGACCCTCAAGCGCTTCAAGGACGAAGTGTCCGAAGTGCCGATGGGCCAGGAATGCGGCATGGCCTTCGAAAATTACGAGGATATGCGCGCCGGCGACGTCATCGAGTGCTTCCGCGTCGAGCATATCACGCGCACGCTCTAATCTGCTGCGTCTGAGCATGACGTTCCAAAAGCCATTCGCCAGCCGGCGGATGGCTTTCGGGTATCTGCCGACTTGACCTTTTCGACCAAAAGAGTCATGGACGCTCTCCTTTGACGGGTTCGATTCCCAGCCGCATCGGCAAATAGAGATAACTATGACCAGAGCAACTTCTTCCGCGCCTTCGCAGCGCATGCTGCGCGTTGGCGAACAGGTTCGCGCCGCGATCACCCAGGTCCTGCAGCGCGGCGAAGTGCGCGACGACGTCATCGAGGCGACCGTGATCTCGATCTCGGAAGTGCGTATGTCGCCCGACCTCAAGATCGCCACGGCTTACGTGACGCCGCTCGGCGTTTCCGACCACAGCATCGTCATCGAGGCGTTGAACCGTCATGCGCGGTATATCCGCGGCAGGCTCGGGCAGCAGCTTCGGCAGATGAAATACATGCCGGAGGTGCGCTTCCGCGATGATACCAGCTTCGACAACTACAAGAAAATCGACGAGCTGCTGCGTTCGCCCGAGGTGAGCCGCGACCTCGACGGCGATAATGACGACCAATAACCAGAAGAGACGCATGTCCAAACCACGCAAACCCAAGGGCCGGCCGATTTCCGGCTGGCTGATCCTCGACAAGCCGGTGGATTTCGGCTCGACGGAAGCCGTTTCCAAGATCAAGTGGCTCTACAAGGCGCAAAAGGCCGGCCATGCCGGCACGCTCGACCCGCTCGCCTCCGGCATGCTGCCGATCGCGCTCGGCGATGCGACGAAGACCGTTCCCTATGTGATGGACGGCCGCAAGATCTATGAATTCACCGTCAGCTGGGGCGAGGAGCGCGCCACGGACGATCTCGAGGGCGAAGTGACCGAAAGCTCGGACAAGCGCCCGAGCGAACAGCAGATCCGCGATATCCTGCCTGGATATATCGGCACCATCAGCCAGGTGCCGCCGCAGTTTTCGGCGATCAAAATATCGGGTGAACGCGCCTATGATCTGGCGCGTGAAGGCGAAACCGTCGAAATCCCCTCGCGCGAAGTCGAAATCTTCCGGCTGACATTGCTCGCCTGCCCGGATGCCAATACCGCGCATTTCGAAGTGGAATGCGGCAAGGGCACTTATGTCAGGGCGCTGGCGCGCGATTTTGGCCGGGAGCTCGGCTGCTACGGCCACGTGTCCGGGTTGCGGCGCACCTTCGTCGCGCCCTTTGCGGAAGAGGCCATGGTGCCGCTCGCCAACCTCGTGGCGCTGGAGGCGCTCGAAGATATGGACGAGCGGCTTGCCGCCCTCGACGCGCTGCTGATCGATACCTGCGAGGCGCTATCGGCCCTGCCCCATCTCGTCATCAATGACGACCAGGCGCACCGGCTGAAGATGGGCAACCCGATCCTCGTGCGGGGGCGCGATGCGCCGGTTGCCGAAAGCGAAGCCTATGCGACGGCTCGCGGCCGGCTGATCGCGATCGGCGAGATCGGCGAGGGCGAATTTCGCCCGAAGCGGGTTTTCGGCTGAGTCTGTACAGCTGACGATTGTCAGACGGTAACGATGCGATATCTTCCTTTCGGGCGATTACCGCCCGAGGGGCGAGTGCCGCCCGAGAGGAAGAATATGCGCACAACCGCTATCGGAATCCTGACGTTCTTTGCACTGTTGCTGACCGTTGCCGGCGCTCAATCCGCCGAGCGCTGGGCCGAGCTTCCCGCCTTTCCTCCGATGCCGGCGGCCAAGACCAGCGGCATGGCCGATGTCAACGACATCAAGATGTATTACGCCGAATATGGTCAAGGCGAACCGATCCTCTTCATCCATGGCGGGCTTGGAAATGCCGACGTCTGGGGTCATCAGGTCGCCGATTTCGCCAAAGACCACCTGGTCATTGTTGCCGACAGCCGCGGCCATGGGCGTTCGACGCGCAGCCAGCAACCCTTCGGCTATGACCTGATGACATCGGATTATGTCGCCCTTCTCGACTATCTGAAGATCGACAAGGTGACGCTTGTGGGATGGTCGGACGGCGGCATCATCGGCATCGACATGGCGATGAAGCACCCGGAAAAATTGACCCGCGTCATTGCCCAGGCGGCCAACGTCACGACCGACGGCGTCAAAGATATCACGCACAACAAGACCTTCAACGACTACATCAACGTCTCCGGCGAGCAGTATCGCAAGCTTTCGCCGACGCCGAATGAATACGAGACCTTCGTCAAGCAGGTCTCCGCGATGTGGGCGACCCAGCCGGCCTGGACGGCCGCCGATCTTACCAAGATCTCGGTGCCGGTCACGCTTGCCATCGGCGATCATGATGAAGCCGTCAAGCTCGACCATACCGAAATGATGGCAAAGCAGATTCCGGGCGCCAAACTCGTCATCCTGAAAGATGTCAGCCATTTCGCCATGTTGCAGGATCCTGCAGCCTATGACGGGATGATCCGGGGTGCCATGGCGGGTCGTTGAAGTCGCCAGGGACGACCCCTCTTTCCATCGACCCATATTTGGTTTATAGGCAGCGCCAGCATCGGGTACGCCCGTTTGCATTCACGGCCAAAGCTGGACGGCATCCCGGCTTTTGGCGACCTTTATTTCCTCTCTTAGAAAGGATCACCCGATGTCGATCACTGCTGAGCGCAAGTCTGCGCTGATCAAGGAATACGCAACCGTTGAAGGCGATACCGGTTCTCCGGAAGTCCAGGTCGCGATCCTGACCGAACGCATCAACAACCTGACCGAACACTTCAAGGACCACAAGAAGGATAACCATTCCCGCCGTGGCCTGTTGACGATGGTTTCGAGCCGCCGCTCGCTTCTTGATTATCTCAAGAAGAAGGATGAAGGCCGCTATTCCAAGCTGATCTCCAGCCTGGGTATCCGCCGCTAAGATTGTCCGGCGGGCGCTTTCCGAGCGCCCGCCGGATCCTGTTTCGGGACACGGTTCCCGATGAAATGTTCCAGCCGCGCCCTATTCTCCAAGCGGTGGAAAGATCGGCGGACCCGGATGGGCCGGTTCTGCCAAACCAACCGTTGACCTGTCATGGGGCAGGATTGCCGGATGCTTTCGGCCAAGGCTTCTTGAGGCTTTGGCCCAGTTTCCCGGGAACTGGGTTCCCTGGAGGAAATTGAGATAAAAGCCTCTCGTTGTCTTGCCCGTGATACGTCACATTGTTTGCGGTCGACTGTGCGCTGCGCCCTGATATCGGCGATGGCGCGTGCTCCCGCACTGAAGGACAAGTCATGTTTGATACACACACCGTCGAAATCGAGTGGGCCGGCCGCCCGCTGAAGCTCGAAACCGGCAAGATTGCCCGTCAGGCCGACGGCGCCGTTCTCGCTACCTACGGCGAAACCGTGGTTCTCGCTACCGTCGTTTCCGCCAAGGCGCCGAAGCCCGGCCAGGACTTCTTCCCGCTCACCGTCAACTACCAGGAAAAGACCTACGCAGCCGGCAAGATCCCCGGCGGTTATTTCAAGCGCGAGGGACGTCCGAGCGAGAACGAGACCCTCGTTTCCCGCCTGATCGACCGCCCGATCCGCCCGCTCTTCCCGGAAGGCTACAAGAACGACACCCAGGTCGTCGTTACCGTCATCCAGCACGACCTTGAAAACAACCCCGATATCCTGTCGATGGTTGCCACCTCGGCAGCGCTGACGCTCTCCGGCGTTCCCTTCATGGGCCCGGTCGGCGGTGCGCGCGTCGGCTACATCAACGGCGAATATGTTCTCAACCCGCATCTCGACGAGATGGACGAATCGAGCCTCGACCTCGTCGTCGCCGGCACCTACGACGC
>Ga0123341_1000018_pt1 | contig 81421 bp, 86 predicted proteins | sample Turbeapinknodule_FD_89959 | JGI IMG/M metagenome (GOLD analysis project Ga0123341, IMG submission 89959) | Root nodule microbial communities of legume samples collected from Mexico - Turtle bean Mexico pink nodule | ecosystem: Host-associated > Plants > Roots > Nodule | place: Mexico: Nepantla...
GCGGCTGCTGACCGATGGCACCGAGGTCGACAGCGGACCGGCGACGGTGCCGGGAACGCTGACCGCGGAAGGAAAATCGGTCGCCGAGCAGAATGTCGCGGCAGCGGATACGCCGCCGGCGGCCGCGCAGGGCGATGTCGCACCAGCCGAAACGCCAACGCCGAACAGCCCGGCGGCATCGCCGCAGCAGGCCGCTCCCGTCGGCTCGTCGCAAAAGATGTTCCTCTATGAGGAGCGCATCGGCCAAAGCTCGCCGACGGCGATCGAGGGATCGGTCGTCTGGAGCGTGCAGCACGAGGCTGGCCAGAACGGCCGGCAGGAGGCGACGGTGCAGGGCAACGTCACCGTGCCGGAGCGCAATCTCTCGGCTCTCGTCACCTTCAAACGCAATTCCGATCCGTCGCTGCCGGCAAGCCATCTCGTCGAGATCGTCTTCTCGCTGCCGCCGAATTTCGAAGGCGGAAGTATCGACAGCGTCCAGCGCATCTCGATGAAGCGCACCGAGCAGGACCGCGGTGACGCGCTGATCGCGGTTCCTGCCAAGATCACTGACGATTTCCATATGATCGCGCTCAATGACTATCCCGATGCGCGCAAGGCTAATCTCGACCTGATGTCGACCCGCAGCTGGATCGATATCCCGGTCACCTACCGCAACGGTCGCCGCGCCCTGCTGACGATGGAGAAGGGCAATACGGGAACGGATGCCTTCAATACTGCGATCAAGGAATGGACCGCGCTCGGGGATGTGTCGACGAGCCAGTGACGATGAACCGCAATACCGGCACTCCCGACCTTCGACGGGGACGACGTTGCGAAAGTAAAGAAACAGAAAGGCGGGCCGCAAGGACCCGCCTTTTCAATTTTCACAGGAGGCAGCCTTGTCAGGCCGTCGCTTCGACGACGCGCACGGCCTTGGCGCGTTCCTGGGCTTCCTTGCGAACGGCGTCCTGCACCTTTTCGAAAGCGCGAACCTCGATCTGGCGGACGCGTTCGCGGCTGATGTCGAATTCCGTCGACAGGTCTTCCAGCGTCACCGGATCCTCGGCGAGGCGGCGAGCTTCGAAGATACGGCGTTCGCGCTCGTTCAGCACGCTCATCGCTTTCGCCAGCATCCGCCGGCGGGTGTCGAGCTCGTCCTGTTCGATCAGCACGTCTTCCTGGCTGTCATGGTCGTCCACCAGCCAGTCCTGCCATTGGCCGCTGTCGCCTTCGGCCGCCTTGATCGGCGCGTTCAGCGAGGCGTCGCCGGACAGGCGGCGGTTCATCGAAATGACCTCCTCCTCCGAGACTTTCAGCTTGGTGGCGATTTCGGAGACGTGTTCCGGCTTCAGGTCGCCGTCATCGATCGCCTGGATGCGGCCTTTCAGCCGGCGCAGGTTGAAGAACAGGCGCTTCTGGTTGGCGGTCGTGCCCATCTTCACCAGTGACCACGAACGCAGGATATATTCCTGGATCGAGGCCTTGATCCACCACATGGCATAGGTGGCAAGGCGGAAGCCGCGCTCGGCATCGAACTTCTTGACGGCCTGCATCAGGCCGACATTGCCCTCGGAGACGACTTCGCCGATCGGCAGGCCGTAACCGCGATAACCCATCGCGATCTTGGCGACGAGGCGAAGATGGCTGGTGACGAGCTTATGTGCGGCGTCGCGATCGCCATGCTCGGCATAACGCTTGGCAAGCATGTATTCCTGCTGCGGCTCGAGCATCGGGAACTTGCGGATTTCGTCGAGGTAACGATTGAGACCGGCTTCGCCGGCGGTAATGGACGGCAAGGTATTTCGGGCCATAGTGCACCCTCCTAAAGTGAATTCCGGCCCCCGTTGGAAACGCGTTCGCGTTAAAAATGGCAGACCGGGACATGCGGCTCTGATTGCGAGCCCGCACTAAGTCAATATACAGATAAGTGTGGCGAAACGGCGGTTCAAGGTGGCGCTCACGTCAGTGTGAGAGGGGTCGGAGACGACGCCTCTACCCCCGCAATGCCGCGACCAGTTCCACCATATCCTCCGGCAGCGGCACTTCGAAATGCATGATTTCGCCGGTGCGGGGATGCTCGAACTGCAGCATGAAGGCATGCAGCGCCTGGCGGTTGAAACCGTTGACGACCTTGCGGATGTCTTCGGGCAGGCGGTTGGCCTTGGTCTTGAAGCCCGCGCCATAAACCGTGTCGCCGAGCAGCGGATGGCCGATATGGGCCATATGCACACGGATCTGGTGGGTGCGGCCGGTTTCGAGATGGCACTCGACCAAGGAAGCAAGCGCCGTCGCGTCCGGATTTTCCTGGAAACGCTCGATCACCTCGTAATGGGTGATCGCCTCGTCGGCATCATGACTGTCGGGACGTTTGACGGCGCGACGGGTGCGATCGCCGGTGGCGCGGCCGAGCGGTGCGTCGACCGTGCCGGTCAGCGAGCGGGGCCGGCCCCAGACGACCGCCTGATAGGCCCGCTCCAGCGGCATGGTGCGGCCATGATCGGCAAATTGCAGCGAGAGATGTCGATGGGCAATGTCGTTCTTGGCGACGACCATGACCCCCGTCGTGTCCTTGTCGAGACGGTGGACGATGCCGGGGCGGCGCACGCCGCCGATGCCGGAGAGGGTATCACCGCAATGATAGATCAGCGCGTTGACCAGCGTCCCCGTCCAGTTGCCGGCGCCGGGATGGACGACGAGACCGGAAGGCTTGGAAATGACGATCACGTCTTCATCCTCATGGAGGATATCGAGCGGGATATCCTCGCCCTGCGGCGTCGGGTCTTCCGGCTCGGGCAGGGTGATCTCGAAACTGTCGCCGTTGCGCACCTTACGCTGCGGGTCGGTGACGGGTTCGCCGCGCAGGAAAACCTGGCCGTCCTTGATCAGCGCCTTGATGCGGCTGCGTGAAAATTCCTCGCCGAGTTGCGCCGTCAGCCAGGCGTCGAGCCGGCCTTCGGCGGTTTCATCGGCGGTCAGGACTTTTCTATTGCCGGCGGCTTGTTTAAAGGGGTCGCTCAAGACGCTTCTTCTCCGACGCATTTTTTTAGAACGGGACGCACAGATGACAGCAATCGAGCCAGAAGACCAGGAAGAGAAGCCCCTTGATCCGGCGATGGAAAGTGTCCGGCGCAAGATGGTCCGCCTGCAGATCGTTTCCGGCGCCATCATGTTCGTGAGCCTTATGGCGGTCTTCGGCGCGGTTGTCTACAAGGCGATGCACAGCGAACCGAAGGAGACGGCGGCCGTTTCCGCCTCCGGGGTGCCCTCGGATGCGCCGCTTGCGGCAACAGTTTCCCTGCCGCTCGGCTTCAAGGTGCAGTCCACCTCGTTTTCGGCAGGGCAGATCCTGTTTTACGGCGAAACGGTCGATGGCAAGAGCAAGGCGCTGGTCTTCGACCTCGTGACCGGCCGCACCGTCGCCGACGTCAGCGTCGCGGGCAATTGAGGCCGGCATGGCTGCCGTCCCGATCGCCATCGACAGCGCCGACGATCCGCGCATCGCTGAATTCCGCGATATAAGAGAGCGCGACCTAACGGGCCGCGAAAACCGCTTCATCGCCGAAGGCACCGTCGTGCTGCGCATGCTGGCGGAGGCGCATGCGCAAAGCCGCGGCTTTTTTGCCGAGAAGATCCTGCTGCTGCGCAACCGCGTCGACGGCGTCCTGCCGATCCTGGAGCGGTTCCCGGCCGATGTGCCGGTCTATGTCGCCGAAGCCGGTGTGCTTGACGGCGTCGTCGGATTCCATCTGCATCGCGGCGTTCTGGCGCTCGGCCGGCGGGAGGCCCGCGGAGAGGCGGCCCTTCTCGGGGCGCTGCCGGAACGGGCGCTGGTGCTTGTCGGCTGCGGCATTTCCAATCATGACAATGCCGGTTCAATGTTCCGCAATGCGGCCGCCTTCCGGGCGGATGCGGTGCTGCTCGACGAAACCTGCTGTGATCCGCTCTATCGCAAGGCGCTGCGCGTCTCGGTCGGTTCGGTGCTGAGCGTTCCGCACCGGCGCGGCGGCAAGGCGCTGGATGTGCTGCTTTCGCTTGCCGAACGCGGCTTTGCCATCTGGACGCTTTCGCCGCACGGCAAGATCGATATCCGTGCCTTTCCGGCTTCAACGCGCATGGCGCTCGTCATCGGTACGGAGGGGGCGGGATTGCCGGAGGCGCTGCTGGCGCGCTTCCAGAGCGCGCACATCCCGCAATCGGAGGAACTCGACAGCCTCAATGCCGCGACGGCAACGGGCATCGCGCTGTTTTCCATGGCGTCGGCGATGGGTCGGATCTAAATTACGATCTTAAAGCGCGTCGCATCGATTTAAATGATGCAACGCGCAGTACTTTGTTTTGATGCCTATCGTCATTCCGGAACCGTGGGACGCTTCCGGGCGACATGCGTTAGCGCTGGGAATGGGCAATGACGGCGGTCGCCCTGTCGGCAAGGCTGACGCGATCACTCGGGGACGTTTCCGCCGCATCCGGCAGAAGTGCGCGGATCGGCGAGGAGGGACCCTCGTTGAGTGCGGTCAGCGCCACCATGTTGGCGGCGATCGAGGCGATCTCCTCACGGATTGCACCATCGCTTCCGGTCACGGTCTTTGCCTTCTCCAGGCGCTCGGCAAGGGCGACGCTGCGCTTGCGGACATCCTCGCCGATCTCAGCCGTCATGACGGCGCTGTCGTGCGTAAGTGTTGTCGTGTCTTCAGCCGTCAATTCCGCCGCCATCCCGGCTAGGCCGGCGTCGCGCAGCACGCGGTTAACCTTGCGGATCTCGGCATTGGCGGCTTTCAACTGCTCCTTCAACTTGGCGATCTCCTGCTGGCGGCGAGTGACCAGGGTTTCCTTTTCGGCGGCGAAAGCGTTGTCGCGCGCGGCCTTGTCCTCCAGGCGGATCACCATGTGCTGCTGCTGCGTCAGTTTCTGTTCTGCATCCCTTGCGCGCTTCTGCAAGAGGTTGACGTCCTGGCGCAACGTGTCTCGTTCGTCGCGCAGCGCGTTGGCGCGGAATTTGAGGCTCTCCGCCTCAGTGTCGCGTGCGGCAAGATCGATCCTCAGCCCATCGGTCTGTTCACCGAGCTTCCTCAGCCGCGTCCTCATCGCCGCCAGTTCGCTCTCCTTGTTGGCCGCGGACTGTTCGGCAATATGCAGATTGGTCTTCAGCTGGCTGATATAATTCTCATCCTTGCGCAAACGCGAGCGCTGCTCGGCGGCCTCGACATGCATCTCGCCGATCTGGGCCTGCAAGTCGCTGATCTCGGCTGCAAGCCTGCCGGCATCGACGGCGAGCGCGTCGTGGCGAAGTTGGAGCGACAGGGATTTCTCGCGCTCACGCAGCAGGTCCTGGGTGGTCCGGGCGTTTTCGGCGGCATAGAGCGCGCGCACCATATCCTTCTGGGCGCGAACCTCCTGCGGGCTGAGCGGCATGGTCGCCTTCAGCCGGTTCTCGGTATACCAGACGATACGTCGGTGAACGGCGGGCGAAACCAGAAAGACGAGGAAGGCCGCGGTCAGGAAGCCCAATCCGAACAAGAGAGCGTATTCGATCACGGCGCGGCCATCGATTCGAAGGTTGATAAGAGGTCAGCCGCGATGATTAAGCACGCATGACGCATATGGGCAAGGCCGCCGATGCGGACGGCGGCGCTTTGCAGCGGCTTTTCGGCCTCAGAAGGGGTTCCAGGTCGGCGCCTGGGTGATCTTGAGATAACCGACATTGATACCCAGGCGAGCGCCGACGCCGGTGCGGATCGGCACAACCAGCACGTCATTGTTCTTGAGCAGCGTCATGCCGAAGCCGGCGATCACATAGGCCGAGCCGCTGACGCCGCCGAAGCGGGCATAGATGCCGTTGACGGAAGGCAGGTCGTAAACCAACATCATCACGCGTGAGCCTTGGCCGCCGTAATCGAGGCCGAGCGAGGGGCCTTGCCAGTAGAGATTATGTTCGCCGGCATTCTTGGTGTTCAGCTGGCCTTCGCCGTAGGTAAGGCCGGCGATGAAGGCGCCGCCGCCTTCCTGTCCGAGAATGTAGCCATTCGGCAGGCCGTATTTCTGGAACGCACTCTCGACGACTTTGGCAAGTCCGCCGCTGGCGGAGCCGAAGAAGGAGTGGCCGGCATCGACGATTTCCTGCATCGTGTATTGGCCGTTGTCCTGGGCGGAGGCAGGTCCGGCGACCATCAGCGAGGAAAAAACGAGGGCCGAAAGCAACCTGCAGAAGCCGATGAATCGGTGCGGAAGTAGAGTGCGCATGGTGTCATCCGTTCGTCGTTTGGCTGGGAGCGGGCAAGCGCTCGCGGCGATTGGTGCATTTTGCGCCGATGATCTTAACAATCGGTTTACCAAATATGGTGTCATTATGGCACCGAGTACGATCGCAAACTTCGCGCAATTTTGATGAAGCATATTGCCGGGCGCGATAAAATTGCCGCCCCTCAGGAGACGATGATGTCCAAGAACCCCAATCTCACCTTGTCCGGCCCGGATCTGGCCGCGCTTCTTTGCAGTCGCGTTTGCCACGATGTCATCTCACCGGTCGGCGCGATCAATAACGGGCTGGAACTCCTGGATGAGGGTGGTGCCGATGCCGATGCGATGGATCTAATCCGCACCAGCGCGCTGAACGCTTCCGTCCGACTGAAATTCGCACGCCTCGCCTTCGGCGCGTCGGGTTCCGTCGGCGCTTCGATCGATACTGGCGAGGCCGAGCGTGCGGCCAAGGATTTCGCCATCGCTGAAAAGAAAACCGAGGTGATCTGGAACGGACCGCGCGCCATCGTCGCCAAGAACCGCGTCAAGCTGCTGCTCAACCTCTTCCTCGTCGCCTATTCCGCTATCCCGCGCGGCGGCGTGCTCGAGGTAACGCTTGAGAATCCCGAGTTCGATGCAAAGTTCAAGCTCACGGCCAAAGGCAAATTGATGCGCCTGCCGCCGAAATTCGTCGAGATCGCGACCGGCACGATCGAGGAAGCAATCGACGCGCATTCGATCCAGCCCTATTACGCCGTGCTTCTGGCTCAGGAGTGCGGAATGACGCTTGATCACAGCGCCAGCGCCGAAGAACTGGTGTTCACGGCAGTGGCAGCGGCTGCCTGATTTCGAGCTTGGGCGGGTGTCGGTGTCCGTCCGGTAACGATTCCTTAGCCTGATGGACCTATCCTCCAGGGTTGTAAGAGGCCTCTTGCTGCGACGAATGCGGGGGCAAAGGAGCGCCCATGCAAAGGTTCATGATCACCGATAATTCGGATATCGTCCGCAAGGTCGGCAAGCGCATTCTCTCCGAACTCGATTTTCTCGTCAGCGAGGCCTCCAACGCCGGCGAGGCGCTACAGCGCTGCCAAACGGAGCTGCCGGAATATCTGATCGTCGATTCCGGCATGGAAGGCGCCCTCGACCTCATCGCCGCCATCCGTGCCATGGACGGTGGTAAAGAGGTCAAGATCTATTACTGCGTCGTCGAGGCGGATCTGAAGAAGCTGATGGCGGGCAAACGAGCCGGCGCCACCGATTTCCTGCTGAAGCCGTTCGATCGCAAGATCCTGACCGCCGTCTTCGGAAACCGCGCGATCGCTGCCTGACGGCAGATCTCCTCCCTGCAGCATGATGCCGAGAGTGCAAGCGCTTTCGGCCGCCGACACCTTGTTTCCTTGATCGAGATGGAGAGGATTTTGAACCGATCCAGCCAGAGATCCTCACGTCGGGACGGCTTCTGAATGCCGGGCAGAAACGAAAAATCCCGCCGGAAGGGCGGGATCTTCGTCATCCGATAAGGGGGATCGGAAAAATCAGGCGGTTTCGGCGTATTCGGCGCCATCCGGCTCGCGCAGAACGTAGCCACGGCCCCAGACGGTCTCGATATAGTTGGCGCCGCCGGCAGCGTTGGCGAGCTTCTTGCGGAGCTTGCAGATGAAGACGTCGATGATCTTCAGTTCCGGTTCATCCATGCCGCCGTAAAGGTGGTTCAGGAACATTTCCTTGGTGAGCGTTGTGCCCTTGCGGAGCGAAAGCAGCTCCAGCATCTGGTATTCCTTGCCCGTCAGGTGGACACGCTGGCCGCCGACTTCGACAGTCTTGGCGTCGAGGTTGACGATCAGTTCGCCGGTCATGATGACCGACTGGGCGTGGCCCTTGGAGCGGCGGACGATGGCATGGATGCGGGCGACGAGCTCGTCCTTGTGGAAGGGCTTGGTCATGTAGTCGTCTGCGCCGAAGCCGAGGCCGCGAACCTTGTCTTCGATGCCGGCCATGCCCGACAGGATGAGGATCGGTGTCTTGACCTTGGACAGCCGGAGCGTGCGAAGCACTTCATATCCGGACATGTCCGGCAGGTTCAGATCGAGAAGGATGATATCATAATCATACAGCTTGCCCAGATCGACGCCTTCTTCACCGAGATCGGTGGTATAAACATTAAAACTTTCTGATTTCAGCATCAACTCGATGCTCTGCGCCGTCGCGCTATCATCCTCGATGAGAAGTACCCGCATAATTATCCCCTTTACCGCCGCCGAAAGGTGGTCTGGCCCCCTACACGATACCGAACACGCTACGTGATTTGGAAGCTGCCACAAAATGGTTAACAAATTCTAATTCACTCTGGCAAGGAGTATCGAATTTATTAAATATTTTTTCCATTTCTCTGTTTTCCAATAGGAATCTCAAATAGCGCTCTTAATCTTCAACATTAGGAAAAAGCGCTAAGTGATTCATCCGACTCGCCAATGAAAAGGTTCGAACTTAATGCCGCGGCATTTACCGACCCTTAAATCATCGGGCCTATCATTAACGATGCCCGTAAACGAAAGGTTACCAGCGGTAGGTATTTGTTAATATCGCAGGAAATTTTTTAGCAAACCGTGTCAAAGCGGCGCGCAGGGCGGTTTCAAAGTTGAGCCGGGGTCTCGCATCACGGGAGTAATGCGTATGAAGTCGCGAGAGAGTCTCGTTCGCCTGAAAGAGTTTCAGGTGAACGAAAAACGACGTCAGTTGCAGCAATTGCAGATGATGATGTCCGAATTCGAACGGATGACGAAGGATCTGGAGAGCCAGATCGTCGTCGAGGAAAAGAAGTCCGGTATCTCAGATCCGAATCACTTTGCGTATCCGACCTTCGCCAAGGCCGCGCGTCAGCGGGCCGACAACCTGCAGGTTTCGATCAAGGAACTGAAGATGCAGGAAGAGTCGCTGGAAATGGCGCTCGAGGAGATGCAGGCGGAATATGCAAGGGCGACGGCGCTGGAAGAACGTGACACCAGCGCCCGCGCAAGGGCGTAGAGAAACGGCGGGCGCCGGCTACGGCGCCCTGGGATCGCCACTGAGAAGCCATGTATGATGGGCACGCTGTCCGTCATACATGGCTTTTGGTGTTTTCGCCTCTTGGCGCCACTCAACGGCGCGTCGCTTACAACGACAACAATCAATTCACGACATCCTGCCATTCCGGATGGCGCTGCGCCTGCGCCTTGAAAAAAGGGCAGAGCGGGATGATCTTCCAGCCGCCGGTGCGGGCCGCCTCCACCGCGTGCAGCGCCAGTGCCTGGCCGACGCCCTTGCCGCGCAGCGCATCGGGAACCGCGGTGTGATCGACGATGACGAGTTTCGCCGATGTGCGCGAATAGGTCATCTCGGCCTCATGCCCTTCGACCTCGGCCGCATAACGGCCGCCGGAAGCGCCTTCCTCGTTTCGAATGTCCATTTGTCTTTCCTCGCAGCAGATGGGGATATTGTCGTCGGCGACCGTGACATGCGGACGCGATCATGCCAAGCCGCGAGGCTATTGCTGGAGGAGACGGAGTGTTCATGAATAATGTCGGATCGGCGCGAGCTTCGCAGCAATGAGCGCGCTTTCGATCATCCGCCCCGCTCTTCTCGTGGCAGCGCCGTTCCTCCTGGCGCTCGGCCTCATCCTGCCGCTGGTCCGGTTCGAAACGCTTTATTTCTTCGATCAGACGCCGTCGCTCATCGAAATCGTCGTCTCGCTCTGGCAAGGCGGCAATGGGCTGCTGGCAGCGATCGTCGCGCTGGTTTCGATCGTGCTGCCGTTTCTGAAGATGATCGGGATCGCTGCGGAAGCGACGGCTGCCGGGGGCGGGGCCGGCAGCCTGTTCTATCGTCGCGTCGTGCCGCATCTGTCCAAGTGGTCAATGATGGACGTGCTGCTGGTCGCGATCGTCATTGCTGCGGCGAAGACAACGGGGTTGGCGGATGCCTTCACACAGCCGGGCCTTTGGTGCTACGCGGCCTCGTCAATGATTTCGGGCCTTCTTCATTCCCTTATGGGAAATGCGTCCGGCCCGAAATAAATATCCGTGATGTCGTGCGATCAGTGGCGATATTGCTGGATGCGCGTGGTGCGCAGGCCGGCGAGACCGTGGCTGTTGATCGACGATTGCCAGGAGAGGAACTCTTCGACCGTGAGCGTGTAACGCTCGCAGGCCTCTTCCAAGCTTAACAGGCCACCGCGAACAGCCGCGACAACCTCTGCCTTCCGACGGATCACCCAGCGCCGCGTATTGGGCGGCGGAAGATCCGCGATCGTCAGGGGGCTGCCATCGGGGCCGATGACATATTTTACTCGGGGACGTATCATTTCGGTCATTGGACTCTCTACACAACGCAAGACCACGGACGCCACTCTAGCCTGCCACATTTAAAAATTGCCTAAGCCCATCGTAAGACTTTGATAACAAATTTAGCCGCCCCAGGCCGGTCGGCGACCCCGGGGCGGCCATCTGCCGCCACGTCTGCTTGGTGCGACCTGCAATGGGAGCCCGCTGAATAGACAGGACTGATTTTCCAGGATGAACTTTGTAGCGCCGGGCATAGGCATAGGCGCCAGACACCGTCTTGGTTCCTGCCAATGTCTTAGTCCAACTCGCGCTTTTGATGCTTGGCGTCCTCGTGATTGGGGGCAAAGCCGTGTCTGACGAGCGAGCCTCTCGCTGCCGGCGGCGGGGCTCGGCTGAGGCAAGCCATACGTCATATGAAGATGAAAACAACCGAGCATGCGCGCGACGATTGCATTGAGGATGCTGGATTTTTCGCCTTCGCAGACAGGCGGCGATGAGATTTCGCCGAGCGTCGGAAAGGAGCGGCGAGGCAAGATGGCAAAGTTTGCGGGACTTCAATTTTTGTCTGCTCTCAGCTTTCCCTAGAGGCTGCCGCATGGCTTTCACGGAAAACCAGCTGACTGTCCGGAAAGCCTTCTCGACTTTTAACCGGGCAGTCGAGTTTTCTTTTCTTGCGGCAGATGTGACCGCGAGGAAGCGGAGGATCGGGGCAGACGTTTAGCGAGGCGGGCGGCGGCGCCAAAAAAGCAACCTTCCCCATTTTTCAGATGCACGTGCTGAAGAATATTTTCGCCTTCGCGCCCGCGCGACCCTGACCTGAAACAATACATCTTCGCCTTCACGGGCCGACGTCCCAAGGGCGCAGGCGATAGGGCGCCCGGTGCGAATCCTCCGCTGGCCTGTGGCCAGCAAAGCAGCGACGAGATTGCGAGCACTCTCGGTTTCTCGTCGCATATGGCGTTGGGGTGTTGAGGGGCGCGATGCGCAAGCTCGATTCGGTCAGCCGCAGGTTGCGGTCGCCGGAACGCTCGGGTGCCGGCTGCTTAAGCTGCCGGCCCCTCTCAGAAGCTTAGAAGCCTTTTCCGCGGGTCAGCTCGGAAACGACGGTGCCAGCAATGATGCGGATATCCATGCCGATCGAGAAATTTGCGACGTAATAGAGATCGCTGACGATGCGGGCACGCGCCTTGGCCGGACGATCGGTCGGGCCGCGCAGGCCGCGCATCTGGGCAAGACCGGTCATGCCGGGACGCATGGCGTGGCGCTGATGGTATTCCGGGACGAGTTCTTCGTAGAGCATGCCGCCGGCGCGCATGCCGATTGCATGGCAGCGCGGACCGACCACGGACATATGGCCCATCAGCACGTTCAGCAACTGCGGTAGCTCATCGACGTTCGTGCGGCGCAGGATAGCGCCGACGCGGGTAACGCGCGGGTCGTTCCTCACCGTCTGGGCAACGCCGGAGACATCGCAGAGATCGGTGCGCATCGAGCGGAACTTGTAGACCTTGATGGTCTTGCAGTTCTTGCCCCAGCGGGTCTGCTTGAAGAGCACCGGTCCCGGGCTGTCGAGCTTGATCAGCAAGGCGACGAACAGAAGGAATGGGGCAAGGACGAGGAGGGCGCTCAACGACGAAACGATGTCGAACGCCCGCTTCAGGACGAGATCCATCCACGGCGCCTGCGGCGCATCGCTATGGATAACAGGGGTCTGAATCTTCAGGCTCGGCTGCTGGCGGCGGTTCGGCCGGAAGGACTCAGTCGAAATGCTGTTGTTTAGTTCCGTGATGCTCAAGGATCGTACTCTGTTGTCTTCGAGGGGTGCGGCGGCAATAGGCGATCAATGGTTTACCCTGTCACCAGGGCTGCACTCAGGTCTTGGTAACCCTACTAAAACGGAAAAATGCGACAATTGTGTAATGGTGTCCAGAGAAATATCGCATCGCAATAAATCTTTCGCAGGTGCGTTAAGTTGAGGCAACCTCATGATATTTCGTTAATAATTGGAATTTCATCAAGGTTTTTAGGCCTTTGACGAGGGCTTCCGGGGGTGATCCGACGTGTTGTTTCGGCACGCGACCAACACTCGTCAGCCGGTATTTTTAACGAATTCCAGCACGAAATTTTTCGAGCGAGGACGCCCGATCGTTCCCAAACTGTGTCACAATATGACAAAATCAAGGCGCGATCGGTGGAGATCCGGCACGGGAATATGGAAAAAACGGGGTTCAAACCGAGAATCACCCGATCCGGCCGGCCGTTTGCGAATCACTCTTGGGTTCTGACGAGGCCCGATCGCTGGATAGCTGTCTCAGGGGTTTGCTGCGGCTATGCCGGTTCGAGGACGCGTTTCGTGCCGCCCCAGGAGATGAAGTTCGGGTTCGCGAAGTCGAAATCGGCGGCAGCGCCCGTTTTGCCGTAGGTCAGCAACGCTCCGTCGAGTGTCACCGTCGAACCGCCAGCGGCGCGCAGCACCGCATCACCGGCCGCCGTGTCCCATTCCATCGTGCGGGTGAAGCGCGGATAGACGTCGGCCTTGCCTTCGGCCAGCAGGCAGAATTTCAGCGAGGAGCCGATATTGGTGCATTTGGAGATGGCGTGGTGGGCAAGGAAGCTTCCGGTCTCGGGGCTGTTGTGGCGAAGGCTGGCGAGCGCCAGCCTGTCGTCCGGCTGTTCGCGCACGGTAATTGCGCTGCGCGCGCCGACCGTAAAATTGTCGGTGACGACGAGCCGTTCGGCGTGGCCGCGTTCGCCCGAGAAGGCAAGCCCGAGCGCCGGGGCGTAGACAATGCCGGCCACCGGCACGCCGTTCTCGATATAAGCGATGTTGACGGTGAATTCCTGTCGGCCGTCGACGAATTCGCGCGTGCCGTCGAGAGGATCGACCAGGAAGAAGCCGCGGCCGGCGATGTCGGGAACTTTTCCGGCGGCGACCGATTCTTCCGCCACGACGGGTATATCGGGATAATCCTTGGCGAGATGAGCGAGGATGATGCGTTCGGCCTCCTCGTCGGCGACCGTGACCGGACTTGCATCCGCTTTCATGGCGACCGGGAAGCCTTCGCGCAGGACCGTGATAATGGCCTTGCCGGCTTCGAGGGCCGCCCTTTCAAATGTCCTCAGCATTGTCCTTTTGCCGTTCGCCACGCGGACCGAGCACCCCACTGTCGCTCATCCGCAAACCATCCCTATCACCAGATACTTGATATGGTGTTACCCATCGCGCTCTGCATCCCCCTAACGCAGTTCCACGAGGCTACCATAAGTTTTCAGCCTTGTCAGACGAAGAAGGGCGTCCGGGCGTGAAATGGTATTCGCGAAAGTCGATAACTTAGGGTCTGAATTTGCGCCATCTTCCAATTCTATGGAATAGCTTGCGCCACAAGCGGAAGAGGGAAATCGCCGGCGATATCTGCGAATCGTTAAAGCAGTGGCGGTTTCTGACTAAAAACAGGCCGTTCTTTGCCGATTTTCTGTGGATTTTGGTTCAAAATGCGCCACTTAGGCCTGATCGGACAAGAATTTGTCGGAGTAAATCCTTTTTGTCTTCACATTTCCAACGAAACCGGTATGCATTCGGCCTATGAGGTTCTCTGAAACGGGGAACCAAAGAACCAAAAAGAGATGCAGCCTACTCGGTTCGCATCCAGGGGAAAACGACATATGGAGTATTTCGTCCAGCAGCTCTTCAATGGGCTGACGCTCGGATCCATCTATGGCCTTGTGGCTATTGGTTATACGATGGTTTACGGCATTATCGGCATGATCAATTTCGCCCATGGCGATATCTTCATGCTCGGTGGTTTTGCCGCTCTTATCGTCTTTCTCGTTCTCACATCGATCTTCGCAGGTCTTCCGGTGGCAGTTCTGCTGCTGGCGATGCTTGTCGTTGCGATGCTGATGACGAGTTTGTGGAATTGGACGATCGAGCGCGTCGCCTATCGGCCGCTACGTGGTTCCTTCCGCCTGGCGCCGTTGATCACGGCGATCGGCATGTCGATCGTGCTGTCCAACTTCATCCAGGTGACGCAGGGTCCGCGCAACAAGCCGATCCCGCCGATGGTCAGCACGGTCTATCAGTTCGGCAACATCTCGGTGTCGCTGAAGCAGATCATCATTATCGTGATCACGGCGGTGCTGCTGACGATCTTTTGGTACATCGTCAATCATACGGCGCTTGGCCGCGCCCAGCGCGCGACGGAGCAGGACCGCAAGATGGCGGCGCTGCTCGGCGTCAATGTCGACCAGACGATTTCGATCACCTTCGTCATGGGCGCGGCGCTGGCTGCCGTCGCCGGCACGATGTATCTGATGTATTATGGCGTCGCTTCGTTCGCCGACGGCTTCACGCCGGGTGTGAAGGCCTTTACCGCAGCCGTTCTCGGCGGCATCGGCTCATTGCCGGGAGCCGTTCTCGGCGGGCTGATGATCGGCCTGATCGAATCGCTGTGGTCGGCCTATTTCACCATCGCGTACAAGGATGTCGCGACCTTCGCCATCCTCGCTTTCGTGCTGATCTTCAAGCCGACGGGTATCCTCGGACGGCCGGAAGTCGAGAAGGTATAACGTCATGGCAAACATTGAAAATTCTGCAGGCAAGCCCGATGCCGGACTTGTCCGCAAAGGCCTTACCGAAGCCCTTTTCGCCGCCGTCCTGTCGTTCGGCATGTTCGTTCTCTATGTCGGCCTGAAGACCGACCAGAACATCAACAACGAGCTGATCATCGTCCAGCGCTGGGGACTGCTTGCGATCTTCGTCGCGGTTGCCGCGATCGGCCGCTTCGCGATGGTCGTTTTCATCAAGCCGAATATCGACCGCCGCAAGCTCAGCAAGGCGCGCCAGGGCGATCTCGACATCTCGACGGAAAAGAGCTTCTTCCATCGGCATTTCCTGAAGATCGCGTTGCTTGCGCTGGTGCTCTATCCGGTGGTGGTCGTGGCGCTTGTCGGCGCTCAGGGCTCACTGAAATGGGTCGACAATTTTGGCATCCAGATCCTGATCTACGTGATGCTTGCCTGGGGGCTGAACATCGTCGTCGGGCTCGCCGGCCTGCTCGATCTCGGCTACGTCGCCTTCTACGCGGTCGGCGCTTATTCCTACGCGCTACTGTCGAGTTATTTCGGCCTGTCCTTCTGGGTGCTGCTGCCGCTTTCCGGCATCTTCGCCGCACTCTGGGGCGTCATCCTCGGCTTCCCGGTGCTGCGCCTGCGGGGCGATTACCTCGCCATCGTAACGCTCGCCTTCGGTGAAATCATCCGCCTGGTCCTCATCAACTGGACCGACGTGACCAGAGGAACGTTCGGTATCTCGAGCATTCCGAAGGCGACCCTCTTCGGCATTCCCTTCGATGCGACGGCCGGCGGCTTTGCCAAGCTCTTCCATCTGCCGATGTCTTCCGCCTACTACAAGATCTTTCTCTTCTATCTCATCCTGATGCTCTGCATGCTGACGGCCTACGTCACCATCCGGCTGCGCCGTATGCCGATCGGGCGTGCCTGGGAGGCGCTTCGCGAAGACGAGATCGCCTGCCGTTCGCTGGGGATCAACACGGTGACGACCAAACTTACGGCCTTTGCAACGGGTGCGATGTTCGGGGGCTTCGCAGGCTCGTTCTTTGCGGCGCGCCAGGGTTTTGTCTCGCCGGAATCCTTCATCTTCCTGGAATCGGCGGTCGTTCTTGCCATTGTCGTTCTCGGCGGCATGGGCTCGCTGACCGGCATCGCGATCGCTGCGATCGTCATGGTCGGCGGTACCGAAGCGCTGCGCGAAATGGACTTCCTGAAAGCGGTCTTCGGGCCTGATTTCACGCCGGAACTGTACCGCATGCTGCTCTTCGGCCTCGCCATGGTCGTCGTCATGCTGTTCAAACCGCGCGGTTTCGTGGGCTCACGTCAGCCGACTGCCTTTCTTAAAGAAAGTAAGGCAATATCCGGAAGCTTTACCAAGGAGGGCCACGGTTGATGAGCCCCGTTACCAACACAATATCAAGCGATACGCTGCTCAAGGTCGAGCACCTGTCGATGAAGTTCGGCGGCCTGATGGCCATCAACGACTTCTCTTTCGAAGCCAAGCGCGGCGACATCACCGCGCTGATCGGGCCGAACGGCGCCGGCAAGACCACCGTCTTCAACTGCATCACCGGCTTCTATAAGCCGACGATGGGGATGATCACGCTCAACCAGAGAAGCGGCAAGCAGTATCTGCTGGAGCGTCTCCCGGACTTTCGCATCACCAAAGAAGCCAAGGTGGCGCGAACCTTCCAGAACATCCGGCTGTTCTCCGGCCTGACGGTTCTCGAAAACCTGCTCGTCGCCCAGCACAACAAGCTGATGAAGGCGTCGGGTTATACGATCCTCGGCCTCATCGGCATCGGTCCCTACAAGCGAGAGGCGGCCGCATCGATCGAGCTGGCGCGCCATTGGCTTGAGAAGGCCGATCTGATCGACCGTGCCGACGATCCGGCGGGCGATCTGCCCTATGGCGCTCAGCGGCGTCTCGAGATCGCCCGCGCCATGTGTACCGGCCCCGAGCTGCTTTGCCTGGACGAACCGGCCGCAGGCCTGAACCCGCGGGAGTCGGCAACGCTCAATGCGCTGCTGCAGAGCATCCGCGCCGAAACCGGAACATCTATCCTGCTCATCGAGCACGACATGTCGGTGGTCATGGAAATCTCCGACCACGTCGTGGTGCTCGAATACGGCCAGAAGATTTCCGATGGCACGCCTGAGCACGTGAAGAACGATCCGAAGGTCATCGCAGCCTATCTCGGCGTCGAGGATGAAGAAGTGGAAGAGGTGATCGCAACCGTCGAGCAGCTCGAAGGAGGCGCAAACTGATGGGCGACGAAGTAATGACGGGTCAACCGCTCCTTCAGGTCAACGGCGTAGAAACCTATTATGGCAATATCCGTGCGCTGGCCGGCGTCGACGTGAATGTCAACAAAGGTGAAATCGTCAGCCTGATCGGCGCCAACGGCGCCGGCAAGTCGACGCTGATGATGACGATCTGCGGCAGCCCGCAAGCCCGCACCGGCTTGGTGGTCTTCGAGGGCCGCGACATCACCCGCATGCCGACCCACGAAATCGCTCGCCTGCGCATTGCGCAGTCGCCTGAGGGACGCCGCATCTTTCCGCGCATGACGGTTCTGGAAAATCTCCAGATGGGCGCCGGTCTCGACAACCTCAAATATTTTGCCGAAGACGTCGAGAAGATCTTTGCGCTCTTCCCGCGTCTGAAAGAACGTCACGCCCAGCGCGGCGGCACGCTTTCGGGCGGCGAGCAGCAGATGCTGTCGATTGGCCGGGCGCTGATGGCGCGGCCGAAGCTGCTGTTGCTCGACGAACCTTCACTCGGCCTTGCGCCGCTGATCGTCAAGGGCATCTTCGAGGCGATCCGCAAGCTCAATGAACAGGAAGGGCTGACCGTATTCCTCGTCGAGCAGAACGCATTCGCGGCCCTCAGGCTTTCGCACCGCGCTTACGTGATGGTGAACGGCAAGGTGACGATGAGCGGCTCCGGCAAGGAACTGCTCGCCAATCCCGAGGTCCGCGCCGCCTATCTCGAAGGCGGAAGACACTAGTCGAAAGGAGAGTTAGATATGCAGGGACTTTTCTTCGAAAGCGATGTCGGTGTCCGAGTGGTCATTCGTGTCCTCGTCGTGCTGATCGGCTTTTGGACGGCCTGGCGAGCCGGCAAGGCGGTTGCTGACGGCTGGAACAATTATCCGCTAGCCGTGATCTACACCTTCCTGCTGGCCTGGGCGATGCAGTTTCTGCACCACGCCTTGTTCAACGGGCCGATGCTCGACGCCGTCTACTACGGCATCGATTTCGTGACGCTGCTGGTCTTCTCGACGGCGGGCTTCCGCTTTCGCCGCACCAATCAGATGGTCAACAACTATTACTGGCTGTACGAAAAAACTTCCGCGTTTTCGTGGAAGGAGAAACATTGACAGTCCGTTGAAACTAGGCATGAATTGCCTTCAGAGTGGAACAGCTTTCCTGGCGCAGTCAATGGTGGGTAGTGCGCCGGGCCTTGGACCGGAACCCGCCCAAAAATTGGGAGTAACAATATGAAGAAGTCTCTTCTGTCGGCAGTGGCTCTGACGGCGATGGTCGCCTTCAGCGGCAATGCGTGGGCCGACGTTCTCATCGCTGTCGCTGGTCCGCTGACCGGCCCGAACGCTGCGTTCGGCGCTCAGCTCCAGAAGGGCGCCGAGCAGGCGGCTGCCGACATCAACGCTGCTGGCGGCATCAACGGCGAGCAGATCAAGATTGAGCTCGGCGACGACGTCTCCGACCCGAAGCAGGGCATCTCGGTCGCCAACAAATTCGTTGCTGACGGCGTCAAGTTCGTCATCGGCCACTTCAACTCGGGCGTTTCCATCCCGGCTTCGGAAGTCTATGCCGAAAACGGCATTCTCGAAATCACCCCGGCCGCTACCAACCCGAAGTTCACTGAGCGCGGTCTCTGGAACACGTTCCGCACCTGCGGCCGTGACGACCAGCAGGGCGCCATCGCCGGCAAGTATCTTGCCGACCACTTCAAGGATGCCAAGATCGCCGTCGTTCACGACAAGACCCCCTACGGTCAGGGTCTTGCCGACGAAACCAAGAAGGCGATGAATGCCGCCGGTCTGACGGAAGTCATGTACGAAGGCATCAACGTCGGCGACAAGGACTTCTCCGCCCTCATCGCCAAGATGAAGGAAGCCGGCGTCTCGATCATCTATTGGGGCGGTCTGCACACCGAAGCCGGTCTCATCATCCGTCAGGCGGCAGACCAGGGCCTGAAGGCAACGCTGGTTTCGGGCGACGGTATCGTTTCGAACGAACTCGCCTCGATCGCTGGTGACGCTGTCGCCGGTACGCTGAACACCTTCGGCCCCGACCCGACGCTGAACCCGGCGAACAAGGAGCTCGTCGAAAAGTTCAAGGCCGCCGGTTTCAACCCGGAAGCCTACACGCTTTACTCCTACGCCGCGATGCAGGCGATTGCGGGAGCGGCCAAGGCTGCCGGTTCGGTGGATCCTGAAGCCGTTGCCACGGCCATGAAGGAAAAGGGTCCGTTCCCGACGGTTCTCGGCGACATTTCGTTCGACGAAAAGGGCGACCCGAAGATCCCCGGCTACATCATGTACGAATGGAAGAAGGGCGCGGACGGCAAGTACACCTACGTCCCGCAGGACGCAAAGTAAGTTCAGCTTGCCTATTGGCACGATGATCTGATCGAAGCCCGGTTCCGGCCGGGCTTCTTTCGTTCTGGGGAGAATTGAATTTCCGTCGGTCTCCGTGCCGCTTATCTGCCGCCGACGATTTCCGTCAATTGCCGGCCGTCACGAACGCCCTCGGCAATCCCGGCGGTGACGCCGCCCAAATCCCTCACATCTCGTGCAGCACATGCGTCGCCTTCACGGCGGCCGATGCCCGGTTCTCGACGCCGAGCTTCACATAGATCTGTTCGAGGTGCTTGTTCACGGTGCGCGCCGACAGTCCCAGTATTTCGCCAATGTCGCGGTTGGCCTTGCCCTTGGAGATCCAGAGCAACACTTCGGATTCGCGCTGGGTGAGCGAGAAGCGCTGGCGCAGCATCTCGTCGTCGCTGCGCTGATTGGCGGCGGTGAGGCGGAAGAGGTATTCGTCCGGGCCGATCGCGCCGAGGAAGGCGAGCTGCAGCGCCGCCTGGCCGGCATGGGCGATCGAGATGATGCCGTCTCGCACTGCGCCTGCGCGCTCGCCCATCCAGCCGGAAATATGGCGGACGACGATTTCCATGCCGTCATCGCTGCCCATGGCGGCATTGACCAGCCGTGTTGCCTGCGGCGTCGACCAATGGATGGCGCCGTCACCTTTGACCGCCAGCAGATGGCGACCGGCGGCATCGAGCGCGACGCGGGCGCTTTGGGCCGAGCGGGCGTTGCGCAGATGGACACGGATGCGGGCGCGCAATTCGTCGATATTGATCGGCTTGGCGAGATAATCGACGCCGCCGGATTCCAGCGCGTGCACCACATGCTCGGTCTCGGTCAGACCGGTCATGAAGATGACGGGAACCTGCGCCACCGCAGCATTCGCCTTCAGCCTGCGGCAGGTCTCGAAGCCATCCATGGCGGGCATGACGGCGTCGAGCAGAATGAGATCGGGTGTGATACGCTCGACGATGCCGAGTGCTGCAGTGCCTGACGTGGCGATCAGCACGGAAAAGCCGGATTGTTCGAGCGCGTCGGTCAGGAAGCCCAATGCTTCGGGCGAGTCGTCAACGAGCAGAACGATGTCGCGGGGGAGGGCCGGCTCAGCCAATGGATTCCACCTTTTCGTCGAAGTCGTGCAGGAAGGTCATGAAGCCGGCGAGATCGAAGGCGGCGACATAGGCGTAGAGTTTCTCGGTGAATGGCTGATTTGCCTCCACCTTGGCAAGATCGGAAAGTTTGGCTTCGATGCCTCTGATATAGCCGATCTCGCCGAGCCGCAGCAATTCCTGCACATGCGCAGCACCGGGGCTCAGCATCGGCGTTACAGTCTTGACAGAAATGGCTGCTGCTACGTCGGCATAGATCCACTTCACGCCAAGATGCAAAGCGAGCTTATCGCGGAGCTGGCGGATGTCGACCGGCTTGCCGATCGCATCATTGTGGCTGTCGTCACTGTCGCCGAGAACCGCCGCATCGCCGATATTCGCAGAAAGCATCAGCATCGGCGCCGTCTGGCCGGCCTCGCGCAGGCGCGAGACGAGCTGCCAGCCGTTCATGCCGGGCATCAGGATGTCGACAAGGAAGAGGTCTGGTATAATTCCATCGATCAGCGTCAGGCATTCGGCGCCACCTGCCGCCGTCAGGACGATGAAATCGAGCGGTGCCAGGATTTCACGCATCATCTCGCGATGGTCTTCATTGTCGTCGACGACAACGATCGTGCGGCGCGGTCCGTCGTAACCGACAACGCGTTTCTCCTGCGGTGCGGCGGCCACGGCGCGCATGACGGCGGACAGCATGAGGCGGACACGGAAGGTCGAACCTTCATCCTTGATACTCGAAACCGAAATCTCGCCGCCAAGCGTGTTGGTCAGAAGCCGGGTGATGGTGAGGCCGAGGCCGAGGCCCGGCATTGGCCGGACGCTTTCGGCCTCGCCGCGCTGGAAGGGCTCGTAGATGCGGCTCAGGTCTTTCTCGGCGATGCCGCGGCCGGTGTCAGTGACGGTGAAAGTCGCCACCTGGTTGCGATAGCCGACATCGAAGGTCACCCTGCCTTCATCGGTGAATTTGATGGCATTGGAGAGCAGGTTGACGAGGATCTGACGCAGCCGCTTTTCGTCGGTGCGGACGAATTGCGGCAGGGCCGACGAGCGCTGATGGACGAAGGCGAGCCCTTTGGCCTGCGCCTGCGGGCGGAACATATCGACGATCTGGTCGAGGAAATCCTGGATGTTGATCTCGTTGGAATAGACCTGCAGGCGGCCTGCCTCGATCTTGGAAATATCCAGCAGGCCGTCGATCAGCCCGGAGAGATGTTCGGCGCTGCGGCGGATGACCTTGATCGAGGATTGGCGCGGCGGCGGGATGGTCTCGTCGCGCTCGAGGATCTGGGCATAACCGAGCACGGCGTTGAGCGGCGTGCGCAGTTCGTGGCTGAGGCCGACAACGTAGCGGCTCTTGGCACGATTGGCGGCCTCGGCCGTCTCCTTGGCGTTCTGCAAGGCAGTGTCGGTCTTCTTGTGAGCGGCTATTTCCTTGAGCAGCAGGGTGTTCTGGCGCGAAGATTCCTCCTCGGCGACGACGCGGCTGTCATGGGCGAGCACATAGAACCAGCAGACAACGCCTGATATCACCGAGAAGACGAAGAAGACGATGAGAATGGTGCGGTTGACGACCTCGGCCGTCTCGGGCGAGGCGGCGGCGACCTGATGGGCGATCATCGCCAGGATTGCGCCGATGGCGGTCAAGGCCAGCACGACGGCGATGCCGTAGCGGCCGAGGCGCGTCGTCAGCTTGCCTAAAACCGTTTCCGGCAGCAGCGCCTTGGCGACAGTGCCGACCTGGGCGTTGAGGCGGGCGGCCGGCTTGCACATGTCGTGGCAGCGGCTGTCAAGCGAGCAGCACAGCGAACAGATCGGCGCGGCATAGGCCGGACACCAGGCCATATCCTCCGGCTCGAAGGGATGCTCGCAGACGGAGCAGGTGATGCTCGTCAGATTCTTCCAGCTCCGGCGCGGTTTGCGGGCGAGATAGAATCTGCCTTTCGTCGCCCAGGCGAGCGCCGGCGCGGCGATGAGCGTGACGACGAGGGTGATATAGGGGGCGAGCGAGGCGGCGATCGCGCCGAAGGCGCCGAAATGGGCGATCAGCGACACCGTTGCCGACAGCGTCATGGCGCCGAGCCCGACCGGGTTGATGTCGTAGAGGTGGGCGCGTTTGAACTCGATGCCGGGGGGAGCGAGCCCCAGCGGCTTGTTGATGAAGAGGTCGGCGAAGATCGTGCAGAGCCAGGCCATGGCGATGATCGAGAATATCCCGAGCGTCTCCTCCAGCAGCCGGTAGATGCCGAGTTCCATAAGCAGCAGGGCGATCGCGACGTTGAAGACCAGCCAGATGACGCGGCCGGGATGGCTGTGGGTCAGCCGCGAAAAGAAGTTCGACCAGGCGAGCGAACCGGCATAGGCATTCATCACGTTGATCTTCAGCTGCGAGACGACGACGAAGGCCGCCATCAGCAACAGCGCAGCATTGTGCCAGGGGACCATATAGCCGAAGGCGGTCAGATACATCTGCGCCGGATCGGCGGCGCGATCGACAGGCACGCCCGAGGCGAAGGTCAGCACGACCAGGAAGGAACCGGCAAGCAGCTTCGGTGCGCCGATGACGACCCAGCCAGGTCCGGCGAGGAATACGGCAAGGCGATGGCGCCACTTGCGCCGCGGCTCCGGCGGCAGGAAGCGCAGGAAGTCGGCCTGTTCGCCGATCTGCGACATCAGGGCCAGGATGACGGCAGAGGCTGCGCCGAACTCGACCAGATCGAAATCGGCGACAGTGCCGGGCGGGCCTGAGGCATGACGGATGCCGGCAAAGGCGCGCCAGAGATCGAATTTCTCCCAGTCCATGAAGGCGATGAAGATGAAGGGCAGGATATTCAGCACGATCCAGAAAGGCTGGGTCATCAGCTGGAATTTACTGATCAGCCGCACGCCGTGCGTCACCAGCGGGATGACCATGACGGCGCTGAGGATATAGCCGATCCAGAGCGGAATGCCGAGGGTGAGCTCCAGCGCCCCGGACATGATCGAGGCCTCGATCGCAAACAGCATGAAGGTGAAGCTCGCATAGATCAGCGAGGTAATGGTCGAGCCGATATAACCGAAGCCGGCGCCGCGGGTCAGAAGATCGATGTCGACGCCGTGGCGGATGGCATAGCGGCTGATCGGTAGACCAATCGCCAACATGGCGAGCGAAGCGACGATAATGGCATAGAAGGCATTGGTAGTGCCGTAGGACAGGGTAATGGCGCCGCCGATCGCCTCGAGCGCGAGGAAGGAGATCGCGCCGATCGCCGTCTGGGCGATGCGCTGGGAGGAGAAGTGGCGGGCGCTCTTTGCGGTGAAACGCAGCGCATAATCTTCCAGCGTCTGGTTGGCGACCCAGCGATTATATTCGCGTCTTACCGGAATGATGCGTTGGCGCGCTGCCATGTCTTCCTTCCGGCATTCCGGTGGGGCTAAACGTCTCGAAACAGTTTTGGCGGGATGGCTGAGAAAGGCAAGGGCGGAGCACTGGCAGATTCACGGAACCGCCATATTTTTGAAGCCGGTCTGTCACAAAAGCCTTCTAACTCTCAGCCGTTCGTTCAACTATTTCAGGTATCACCCATGTCTGTTTCAAGCCTTTTCCGCCTGAGCACCGCGCTCGTCTGCCTTGTTTCGATCGTGCCATCGCTTGCCGGCGCCGAGCAGGCGACAGTGGCGGAAGCGCCTTATGTCGAGACCGGAAACACCAATAAGCGCGGTGACGCCTGCTTCTCGACGGTGGACACCAATGCCGCCGTTCACCTTCTCTCCGGCTTCCTCGAAGTCTGGACCCCGCGCACGCCTTTCGTCGACGCGGGCGTCGAAGCCGCGGCCAAGGACAATTGCCCGGCGGTCGCCAAGACGGATTGGGATGGCATTCCCGCCAGCAAGACCGACGGCCAGATCGTCAATCAAGCGGTGCATGACGCCAACATCGCTTATGTCGTCAGGGCGACGAAGGCGCGGACGGCCGATCAGGCTGTTGCCGCCTATCTCGACGACCGGCGCGGCAAGAATGCCAGCATCGTCGACGGCTTCGGTCCGCTGACTGCTGCCTGGAAGGCCGGCTCCAAGCAGACCACCACGATCACGGAGGTGGCGGCTGATGCAACGACGGTCAAATATGACGACAAGGGCAACAATCGCGGCGCCGGCAGCAAGCCGGACACGGAAAACAAGACCGATGCCAACCCGGATATGGGCTTCGCGATCGACTTCATCAACGCTGCAAGCGGTGACGGTTCGACGGAGCCTGCCAAACGCTATTTCAAATATGGCCGACCCTACCGCTGGAGCCAGGACGTATCTGTCGTACCGACGCTGGTGCCTGCCAAGAGCGGCAAACCGGTCGAAGACGGCGGTTTCCCGAGCGGCCATACGGCGGAAGCCTGGCGTGATGCACTCGCGATGGCTTACCTTGTGCCGCAGCGCTTCCAGGAAATGATCACGCGTGCCAGCGAACTGGGCGAAGACCGTATTCTTGCCGGCATGCATTCCCCTCTCGACGTGATGGGCGGCCGTATGCTCGGCACCGCGACGGTGGTCTATAACCTGAACAAAGCCCGACAACGCAGCGCTGAAGAGCGATGCCTTCGCACAGGCGCAGTCGTGGCTGATCGCCAAATCCGGCGTTGCGGATGCGGGCGCGCTCGAAGTCGCTGCGCATGCGGCGCCGATCGCGGTGGACCGCTTTGCCGATCATGACGCCAATCGCGCTTACGTGCTGCAGCGCCTGAGCTACGGCCTGCCGACGATCCATGCGACCGACCAGCCGGCGCGCGTGCCGCAGGGCGCCGAAGCGCTTCTCGAAACGCGTCTGCCCTATCTCGACGGCGCGCAGCGCCGCGACGTGTTGAAGACGACGGCGATCGCCTCGGGCTATCCGCTCATCGACGACGCGGAAGGCTACGGCCGTCTCAACCTGTTTGCCGCTGCCGATGGTTACGGTGCTTTCGAGCAGGATGTCACCGTGACGATGGACACGGCCAAGGGCGGCTTCAATGCGATCGATAGCTGGCGCAACGACATCGGCGGCAAGGGCCGGCTGGTGAAGCGCGGCGACGGCATCCTCGGGCTATCAGGCGCCAACAGCTATGCCGGCGGCACCGTGCTGGAAGAAGGTGCGCTGGTGGCCGGCTCGCCGTCTGCCTTCGGCACCGGCGGGCTGACGATCAATGGCGGTTTTCTCGTTGTGGCGGCTGGCAAGCCGCTGACCGTGGGCGGCGATTATCAGCAGTCCGCCGATGCTGCGGCGAAACTGGCGCTCGGTGCGAACGGCGCAGGCACGCTGGCCGTCGAAGGCAAAGCAGCGCTGGCCGGTGATCTCGACGTGACCCTTGCCGATGGCTATGCCCCGGCGCCCGGAACAAAGATCGAAATCCTGAAGGCGAGTGCCATTTCCGGTGCCTTCGGAAAGATCACCATTTCCGGCCATAAGGCCAGCCTTTCCTACGGCCCGACAGTCGTGACCTTGACGATCGACGGCTAATCCTCCGTCTCCGAACCAGAAGGGCATCCCCAGCTGTGGGGATGCCCTTTGTTTCCGACCCGTTTGACCCCTGCGCCTACGTCATTTTGCGTATGTGTTTTTGCGTTGCAGCACCCGATAGTCCCTTGGCAACAGTTAATCCGTTTCCGGCCTGTTGCGGAACAAGAAGAGGGGCTCAACCAAGATGAATCTCAAATCCACGATCACCGGTGCCGCGCTCGGTGCCGTCATGGCGGCCTCGGCCGCCTTCCACGGCGCGGTGGCCGCCGACGACACGATCAAGGTCGGCGTGCTGCATTCGCTCTCGGGCACGATGGCGATTTCCGAAACCACACTGAAAGACGCCATGTTGATGCTCATCGACGAGCAGAACAAGAAGGGCGGTCTGCTTGGCAAGAAGCTCGAGGCCGTCGTTGTCGATCCGGCTTCCGACTGGCCGTTGTTTGCCGAAAAGGCACGCGAGCTGATCGAAAAGGACAAGGTCGCCGCCGTCTTCGGCTGCTGGACCTCATCCTCGCGCAAATCCGTCCTGCCTGTTTTCGAAGAGCTGAATTCGCTGCTCTTCTATCCGGTGCAGTACGAAGGCGAAGAATCCTCGCGCAACATTTTCTACACCGGTGCGGCGCCGAACCAGCAGGCAATTCCGGCCGTCGACTACCTGATGGAAAAAGAAGGCGTCAAGCGCTTCGTGCTCGAAGGTACCGACTACGTCTATCCGCGCACGACCAACAAGATTCTCGAGGCATACCTGATTTCCAAGGGTATTCCGAAAGAAGACATCATGACCAACTATACGCCGTTCGGCTTCTCCGACTGGCAGACCGAAGTTTCCAAGATCAAGGAATTCGGTTCGGCCGGCAAGAAGACCGCCGTCGTCTCGACGATCAACGGCGATGCCAACGTTCCGTTCTACAAGGAACTGGGCAACAAGGGCATCAAGGCAACCGACATTCCCGTCGTCGCCTTCTCGGTCGGTGAAGAAGAGCTTGCCGGTCTCGATACCAAGCCGCTCGTCGGCCATCTCGCCGCCTGGAACTACTTCGAATCCGTGGAAAGCCCGGCCAACAAGAAGTTCATCAAGGATTGGCACGCCTTCACCAAGAACGACAAGCGCGTGACCAACGACCCGATGGAAGCTGCCTATATCGGCTTCAACGCATGGGTTAAGGCCGTCCAGGCTGCCGGCACGACCGATACCGACAAGGTTCTCGACTCCATCATCGGCGTCAGCGTTCCGAACCTCTCCGGCGGCTATGCCACCGTCATGCCGAACCACCACATCACCAAGCCGGTGCTGATCGGTGAAATCCAGGCCGACGGCCAGTTCGAAATTGTCCAGCAGACACCTGCCGTCGTCGGCGACGAATGGTCAGATTATCTGCCGGACTCCAAGGATCTGATCTCCGATTGGCGCAAGCCGATGTCCTGCGGCAACTTCAACGTTGCAACCGGCAAGTGTGGCGGCAAGGGCTCCTGATAGATCCGTCGAACGATCGATGCCGAGTGGCTTCCGTCCGGGGTTGGTCCCGGGCGGAAGCTCCGTCCCAGCGATTGCGCCGCAACGCCAACGATATCAAGGGCGAAAAAGCCGATGTATCGCGCCATAAAGATTTTCCTCGTTACGCTCTGCCTGACGTTTTCGGGCCTGTCATTTTCAAGTCTATCAATTTCGGGCGAAGTTCGGGCCGAGGGCGATATCCATGTCCTCATCGACGCACTCGGCGTCGGCGACTTCTCGGACCGTGAAGCGGCGATCAAGGCGCTGGTCGCCTCCAAGGACCCGCATGTCAGCCAGATATTGCAGCAATTGAGCGGCGGCCTGCTCTACGTCAACTCCGATGGCGGCCCCGTTCTCCTCCAGGGCGGTACCGATGACGAGCCGACCTATTCCGATCCGATCACCGGTGAACCCGCTGACGATGTCGATCCTGACATGATGAGCAAGGTCAAGATCAACAACGCGCTTCGCGGTGTCATCGGCGCCGCCAACAGCCAGCTGACGCTGATGAGCCCGGAGCGTTCCGCGCGGCTTGCAGCCGCACAGGGCCTGCTGAAGGACGCCGATCCCGCCAATCTCGAGCTGCTGAATTCGGCGCTTGCGACCGAAAAGGACGCGGAGATCAAGAATACGATGGAAGCGGCGCGCGCTGTGCTGCTGTTGAAGACCGATGCGAGCGTCGAGGACAAGAAGGCTGCAATCGATACGATCGCAGCGCGCGGCAATCGCGACGCGCTGACCATTCTGACGACCACGCTCGAAACCGCTCCCGATGATTTGAAGCCGGCAATCCAGTCGAACATCAGCTCCATCAATCGCGACCTGGCACTATGGGACGTCGCTCAGAACGTCTGGTATGGCCTGTCCCTCGGTTCGGTGCTGCTGCTGGCGGCAATCGGCCTTGCCATCACCTTCGGCGTCATGGGTGTCATCAACATGGCGCATGGCGAAATGGTGATGATCGGCGCCTATACGACCTATGTCGTGCAGGAATACATCGCTGCGGCCTTTCCCGAGCTGGCCGATTATTCCCTGGCCTTCGCGGTGCCTGCCGCTTTCGTCTTTACCGGCTTCGTCGGTCTCATCATCGAGCGCGCCGTCATCCGCTATCTCTATGGCCGGCCGCTGGAAACGCTGCTCGCCACCTGGGGCGTGTCGCTGATCTTGCAGCAGGCAATCCGCAGCTATTTCGGCCCGACCAACCGCGAAGTGCGCAATCCGAGCTGGATGTCGGGCGTCTTCGATCTCGGTGGACTCTCCATCACCTGGAACCGCATGTGGATCATCATCTTCTCGATGGTCGTCTTCGTGACGCTGCTGTTGCTGCTCAAGCGGTCCGCCTTCGGCTTGCAGATGCGCGCCGTTACGCAGAACCGGCGGATGGCCTCCTCGATGGGGATCCGCACCGGCTGGGTCGATGCCTTCACCTTCGCGCTCGGTTCCGGCATTGCTGGCATTGCCGGCGTGGCGCTCAGCCAGATCGACAACGTCTCGCCGAACCTCGGCCAGAACTACATTATCGACAGCTTCATGGTCGTCGTGTTCGGCGGTGTCGGCAATCTCTGGGGCACGCTGGTCGGGGCGCTGTCGCTCGGCGTCGTCAACAAGTTCCTCGAGCCCTTCGCTGGCGCCGTGCTCGGCAAGATCCTGGTGCTTGTCCTCATCATCCTCTTCATCCAGAAGCGTCCGCGCGGGCTCTTCGCACTCAAAGGAAGGGCGGTGGAAGCATGATTACGGCCTTCCTTCTCCGGTCTCTCGATCGCAAGATCGTCATTGCCATCGCCCTGTTGCTTCTGGTCGCCATTCTCGTTCCCGTCCTGAACCTGATGACGGGGCCGACCAACCCGCTGCATATCCCGACCTATGTCATGGCGCTGTTCGGCAAGTACCTGACCTATGCGCTGCTGGCGCTTGCGCTCGATCTCGTCTGGGGCTTCTGCGGCATCCTTTCGCTTGGCCACGGCGCCTTTTTCGCGCTCGGCGGTTATGCGATGGGCATGTATCTGATGCGCCAGATCGGCACCCGCGGCAGCTACGGCAACCCCGTTCTGCCCGACTTCATGGTGTTCCTGAACTGGAAGGATCTGCCCTGGTTCTGGTACGGCTTCAACCACTTCTGGTTTGCGGCGCTGATGGTTCTCGTCGTGCCCGGCCTGCTTGCCTTCGTTTTCGGCTGGTTCGCCTTCCGCTCACGCGTCAACGGCGTCTATCTCTCGATCATCACCCAGGCGATGACCTATGCACTGCTGCTCGCCTTCTTCCGCAACGACATGGGGTTTGGCGGCAATAACGGCCTGACCGATTTCAAGGACATTCTCGGCTTCAACGTCCAGGCCGACGGCACGCGTGCAGCCCTGTTTGCGGCAACCGCGATCCTCCTGGCACTGTCGCTGCTGCTTGCCTCGGCGATCGTTCGTTCGAAGTTCGGCAAGGTGCTGGTCGGCGTACGTGATGCCGAAAGCCGCACGCGCTTCCTCGGCTACCGTGTCGAGCATTTCAAACTTTTCACCTTCGTCGTCTCTGCGATGATGGCGGGCATTGCCGGCGCGCTCTACGTGCCGCAGGTCGGCATCATCAATCCCGGCGAATTCGCGCCCGCCAACTCGATCGAAGTCGTCATCTGGACGGCAGTCGGCGGGCGCGCGACGCTGATCGGGCCGATCATCGGTGCGATCCTCGTCAACGGCGGCAAGACGATCTTCACGGGTCTCTTCCCTGAGTTCTGGCTGTTTGCGCTCGGCGGTCTCTTCGTTGCCGTCACCCTGTTTCTACCGAAGGGCGTCGTCGGCACAGTCGCGCGATATCTCGGCAAACGGAAAGCCGTTTCCGCTGCAGTTCCGCCCGCCGTGCAGGAAGACGACATCGAACCGAAAATCCAGGCAGCGGAGTGAACACGGTGATTCCTGACGTCAAACCCAGCAGCGTGCTTTATCTTAACGGCGTCTCGGTTTCCTTCGACGGCTTCAAGGCGTTGAATTCGCTGTCGATCGTCATCGAGCCCGGCGAGCTTCGCGCCATCATCGGTCCGAACGGTGCCGGCAAGACGACGATGATGGATATCATCACCGGCAAGACCAGGCCCGATGAAGGCGAAGTGTTCTTCAACGGCACTGTTGATCTCACCAAGAAGGACGAGGCCGACATTGCCCAGCTCGGCATCGGCCGCAAATTCCAGAAGCCGACCGTCTTCGAAAGCCATACTGTGTGGGATAATCTGGAGCTGGCGCTCAACCGCCGCCGCGGCGTATTCTCGACGCTGTTCTATCGGCTTTCGGGCGAAGACAAGGCACGTATCGAGGAAATCCTCGATACGGTGCGGCTGACCCACCGCCGCGATGAACTGGCCGCCAACCTCTCGCACGGGCAGAAGCAGTGGCTGGAGATCGGCATGCTCTTGGCGCAGGAGCCGAAGCTGCTGCTCGTCGACGAACCGGTGGCCGGCATGACCGATGCGGAAACGGCGGAAACGGCGATCCTGCTCAAGGATATCGCCAGGACCCGATCGGTCATCGTCGTCGAGCACGACATGGGCTTCATCCGCGACCTCGGCGTCAAAGTCACATGCCTTGCGGAGGGCTCGGTGCTGGCTGAGGGATCGATCGATTTTGTCAGCTCCGATCCGAAGGTGATCGAGAACTATCTCGGACGGTGACCGATGCAACTTATAGGCTTGAACCTGACAAAAGAAAACGCTCTAAAACGGGCGGGGTTTATTGTGGGGTTTCATCATGGCTTTTCTCGGCATTCTGGTCGCGGCGATCAGCGGCGCGGTCATCTGGTACTGGCGTTTTAAAATGGTGCGTGAGGCAGGAAGCGAGATCATCGATTCCGTCGAGCGCATGCGCGGCGCCTATAAGCGTGGAAAGCGCCGCAAGCAGGCGGAAGTAGCGCCGCTGGCTTCGATCGCCGATCCGGCGATTGCGGCGGTGGCCTTCTTCTTCTGCCTTGCCAAGGAGAAGCCGATGTATGTCGACGCTGCAAAGGAGGTCGTGCGCAGCCGCATGAAAGGCATCATCCGGCCCGCCGACATGGAAGAGGTGCTGGTTTTCGGCGAGTGGGCGTCCAAGAACGTCACCAGTCCCGAAGACCCGATCCGCCGGTTCCGGGATATGTGGTTAAAGGCGCTCGACACGCAAGAGCGGCAGCAACTGATCGGCATTGCCGAGGACGTGGCCACGGCCGGCGGCGAAAGAACGAAAGAACAGGAGCACGCCTTGCAGGTGCTGAGGCGCTCGCTGATGAACTGATGGGAACGGGTGAACGGATGCTGACAGTCGAAAACGCAAATCTGCATTATGGCGCCGCCCAGGCGTTGCGCGGCATCTCGATCAAAGCCGAGATGGGCAAGATTACCTGCGTGCTGGGGCGCAACGGCGTCGGCAAGAGTTCGCTTCTGCGCGCCGTGACCGGCCAGCATCCGCTGTCGGCCGGCACCGTCACCTTCAACGAAACCAAGCTGAACGACCTGCCGCCCTTTGCCCGCGCCAAGCAGGGCATCGGCTATGTGCCGCAGGGCCGTGAAATCTTTCCGCTACTCACCGTCAAGGAAAATCTCGAAACCGGTTTTGCCCCGCTTAGCCGCCGAGACCGCAACATTCCCGACGATATCTTCAGTCTCTTCCCGGTGCTGAAGTCGATGCTGTCGCGTCGCGGCGGCGATCTTTCCGGCGGGCAGCAGCAGCAGTTGGCGATCGGACGCGCCATGGTGACGCGACCCAGGATTCTCGTGCTCGACGAGCCGACCGAGGGTATCCAGCCGTCGATCATCAAGGACATCGGCCGGGCGATCCGTTATCTCCGCGATTCCACCGGCATGGCGATCCTGCTCGTCGAGCAATATCTGGATTTCTGCCGGGAGCTTGCCGACTACGTCTATATCATGGACCGCGGCGAGATCGTGCATGAGGGCCTTGCCGAAACCCTGGATACGCCGGAGGCTCGTCGCCATCTGACCATCTGACCGGCAAATGCTGCATTTTTCAGCAGGGGGCGTCATACTCGCAAATCTCGCGCGTCGGCTTCGGGCATCCCTGGACGGCATGGGAATTGCTTGCCTTCCGTCATCCGCGCGATTGCATGGAGAAACGGTGGCGCGACCGAAAGGCATGATATGACGATTGCGGCGGCGAGCACGAGACCGCAAAGAGCGGAAGGGCGCGGGCATCTGGCGGCAAAGCTGTTCGATGGCCGCACGCGTCTGCGTGAACTCTATCAGGAGGGTGCGGCGAAGATCCGCCTGCCCGAAACTTTCGATGCGTCGATGGAAGCCGTCATCATCAACACCGCAGGCGGGCTGACCGGCGGCGACCGGATGGACTGGAGCGTCGTCGCCGGCGCCGGCACGAAGATCGACGTCACCACCCAGGCCTGCGAGAAGATCTACAAGGCATCGGCGGGCACTGCCGAAGTGACGACGCGCATTGAAGTCGGAGCGGGAGCGCGCGTCGACTGGCTGCCGCAGGAAACGATCCTCTTCGACCGCGCTTCACTTTTCCGCCGGCTCGATGTCAATCTCGACGAGAGTGCCGAATTCCTGGCCGTCGAGGCCGTGCTGCTTGGCCGCAAGGCGATGGGCGAGACGGTGGAGACGGGGCTTTTCCGCGACCGTTGGCGCATCCGCCGCTCGGGCCGGCTAATCCATGCGGAGGAACTGAGGCTCTCAGAAGGAGTGGCGGCGCTGGCGGCGCGCCAGGCGGTGCTTGGCGGACAGGTTGCCTTTGCGACGCTGCTTTATGCCGGGCCGCTTTCGGAAGCCTATCTCGGCAAGGTGCGGCCGCTCGTCGAAGATTCGATGGGCGGTGCCAGCGCCTGGGATGGCAAACTCGTCGTTCGCCTTGCGGCGACCGACGGCTTCTCACTGAGAAAAATCCTGATCCCGGTCATTTCCGCCTTGCGCAATGGTGCGCCCGTGCCGAAAGTCTGGAATCTATAAGTTCAATAAGCAGGTAGATGATGAACCTCACTCCGAGAGAAAAAGACAAGCTGCTGATATCGATGGCGGCGATGGTGGCGCGGCGGCGGTTGGAGCGCGGCGTCAAACTGAACTATCCCGAGGCGATCGCGCTGATCAGCGATTTCGTCGTCGAAGGCGCCCGCGACGGCCGTCCGGTCGCCGAGTTGATGGAAGCCGGCGCCCATGTGATCGGCCGGGACCAGGTGATGGAGGGCATTGCCGAGATGATCCACGACGTGCAGGTGGAGGCGACCTTCCCGGATGGAACCAAGCTCGTCACCGTGCACGAACCGATCCGGTGAGGAGAGAACATGCTCGAGCTCAGGCCTAATTGCGAATGCTGCGACAAGGATCTGCCGCCGGAGAGTGCGGAGGCACGGATCTGCACCTATGAATGCACCTTCTGCGCTGATTGCGTCGATGGCGTGCTGAGAGGTCGCTGCCCGAACTGCGGGGGCAATCTCGTCGTCAGGCCCATCCGGCCAGCCGCCATGCTCATCAAAAATCCGGCATCGACGAAACGTGTGCTGAAGGCCGAGGGCTGCGCGCCCAAGGCGGCTTGAGGAGAACTCTATGATTCCGGGCGAAATCATTGCCGCAAGCGGCGACATCGAACTGAATGCCGGCGCACCGACGGTGACGCTGGAAGTGTCCAATACCGGCGACCGGCCGGTGCAGGTCGGCAGCCACTATCATTTCGCCGAGACCAATGCCGGGCTTTCCTTCGACCGCGCAGCGGCGCATGGCAAGCGGCTCGATATTCCGGCGGGAACGGCGGTGCGCTTCGAGCCGGGGCAGACGCGCTCGGTGACGCTGATCCCGCTTTCCGGCAAGCGCGAAGTTTATGGCTTCCGTCAGCTGGTGATGGGCAAGCTTTAGAATAACAGGAGAGATGGATGCGTTTGAATGTCTCCCTGATCGGGGCGGCGATATTGCTGACGGCAGGTGCTGCCTCCGCTCAGGATGTCGATTGCAACAATCCCAAGACGCAGTCGGATATGACGTCCTGCGAGGCGGCGCGCCACGAGACCGCCGACAAGGCTCTGAATGTGCAATATAAGAAGACTCGCGCGGCTCTTGCGGCGGTCGACAAGGACTTGGATGGCGACATGAAGGGCGCGGAGCAGGCGCTGGTCAAGGCGCAACGCGCCTGGATCGATTATCGCGACGCCGAGTGCGACGCTTTCGGCTTCCAGGCCCGTGGCGGCACGATGGAGCCGATGCTGGTCGCCGGGTGCCTCGCCAATATCACCGACAAACGCACCAAAGAGCTGAAAGAGCTCGAAGACACGATGAGCAACTAAGGTGAAGATCGTGATCGTCGGCAATGGCGAGGTCGCAGACGCGGAGGCAGGCATCATCGATGCCGCCGATTTCGTCATCCGCTTCAACGATTGCCGCTCCTATGGCGCCAGCGGCAGCCGGACGGATGCCGTCGCGGTTTGCAACACCGGCCGGCCGGCAAAGGCGATGCTCGGTTCGCCTGAGTGGCGCGTTCATCCCGGCGTCGTTTCGACCGGCGAAATCTGGAGCGTGCGCGATCCGGAGAAATTCGCCGCGATGCGGGCGCCGCTTGCCGTCTCGCATCCTGATCTCGATGATTTCTGCGACGACTACACGGACGCGTTCATCGCCTTCTGCGCTGATACCGGCAAGACGCATGTCGTGATCGACAAGTCGATTCATGAGGCGGTCGATGCCGCGCTTTCGGCCTTTGCGCCTCCGCCCTATGTCGTGCCAAGCAGCGGTATGATCGTCATTGCCAAGGTGCTGAACGCATATGCCGATGCCGAGGTGATGCTGGCCGGCTTTGGTCACGTCGGCTGGGAATGGCACCCGTTTGCAGCCGAACGACAGCTTGTCGATCGCTATATTGCCGCCGGCCGCCTCAGGCGGCTCGGCGGAAAAACACTTGTCTCTTCCTCCCACGGAGCCTGATGGATGCCCTATAAGATCTCGCGCGCCGCCTATGCCGGCATGTTCGGACCGACCACCGGCGACAAGGTACGCCTTGCCGATACGGAGCTCTTCATCGAGATCGAGAAGGATTTCACCACCTATGGCGAGGAGGTGAAGTTCGGCGGCGGCAAGGTGATCCGCGACGGCATGGGCCAGAGCCAGGTGACGCGGGCGGACGGCGCGGTCGATACCGTCATCACCAATGCGGTGATCGTCGACCATTCGGGGATCTACAAGGCCGATATCGGCCTGAAGAACGGGCGCATCGTTGCGATTGGCAAGGCCGGTAACCCCGATATGCAGCCCGGCGTCAATATCATCGTCGGCCCGGGCACGGAGGCGATCGCCGCCGAAGGCAAGATCGTCACTGCTGGCGGCATGGACAGCCATATCCACTTCATCGCGCCGCAGCAGATCGAAGAGGCGCTGATGTCAGGCATGACCTGCATGCTCGGCGGCGGCACGGGGCCGGCGCACGGCACGCTTGCCACCACCTGCACGCCCGGTCCCTGGCATCTCGCGCGCATGATCGAAGCGGCCGATGCCTTCCCGATGAACCTCGCCTTCGCCGGCAAGGGCAATGCCTCGCTGCCGGGGGCGCTGACCGAAATGGTGCTGGCCGGCGCCACCTCGCTGAAGCTGCACGAGGACTGGGGTACGACACCCGGCGCCATCGACTGCTGCCTGTCGGTCGCCGACGAATACGACGTGCAGGTGATGATCCACACCGATACGCTGAACGAAAGCGGCTTCGTCGAGGATACGATCGGCGCCATCAAGGGCCGCACCATCCACGCCTTCCACACGGAAGGGGCGGGCGGCGGGCATGCGCCCGATATCATCAAGATCTGCGGCCAGCCGAACGTCATCCCGTCGTCGACCAATCCGACGCGGCCCTATACGGTCAACACCATCGCCGAGCATCTGGACATGCTGATGGTCTGCCATCACCTGTCGCCGTCGATCCCCGAGGATATCGCCTTTGCCGAAAGTCGCATCCGCAAGGAGACGATCGCAGCGGAAGACATTCTGCACGATATCGGCGCCTTCTCGATCATCTCGTCCGACAGCCAGGCAATGGGCCGCGTCGGCGAGGTGGCGATCCGCACCTGGCAGACGGCCGACAAGATGAAACGCCAGCGCGGCCGGCTGAAGGAGGAAAAAGGCGACAACGACAATTTCCGAGTCCGCCGCTATATCGCCAAATACACGATCAATCCGGCGATCGCTCATGGTCTCAGCCACGAGATCGGCTCGGTGGAGATCGGCAAGCGCGCCGACCTCGTGCTCTGGAACCCGGCCTTCTTCGGCGTGAAACCCGACATGGTGCTGCTCGGCGGCTCGATCGCGGCGGCCCCGATGGGCGACCCTAATGCCTCGATCCCGACACCGCAGCCGGTGCATTACCGGCCGATGTTTGCCTCCTATGGCAGGAGCCTCACCAATTCCTCCGTCACCTTCGTCAGCCAGGCTTCACTCGATGCCGGGTTGAAGGGCCGGCTCGGCGTCGCCAAGGAACTGGTGGCGGTGAAGAATACGCGCGGCGGCATCTCCAAGGCGTCGATGATCCACAACGATCTGACACCCGAGATCGAGGTCGACCCGGAAACCTATGAGGTCAGGGCGAACGGCGAATTACTGACATGCGAGCCGGCGACGGTGCTGCCGATGGCGCAGCGCTATTTCCTGTTCTAAGCCCGCTTCGTTCGATGCGTCACTGGTCGTTTCGATGAGGACAGGTTTCCGCTGGCTCTTGCGGGTTTTGGTTCTGCTGGTGCTTTCAGTGGCATTCGGGACCTTCATTCCCCGGCCGCTGATTGCCCCGGTCAAGGCGTCGTCTGCGGCGGCAACACATCGGATTCTCCTGCTGTCGGGCCCGATCCATACCGATATTGCCATTCCGCTGGACGAGGAGACGCGGGCTGCTTTTTCGTTTCTCGACGATCCTGGTTTTCCGCTCGGCCATCCGAATGCTGAATGGCTCATCGTCGGCTGGGGCGGCCGCTCTTTCTATTTGGAAACTCCGACCTGGGGGGAACTGAAGCCGCTGCCGGTGCTGCGGGCACTCACGATCGACCGTTCGGTGATGCATGTGGACCTTGCCGGTCACATCACCGAGCCGCAGCCCAGCATTGCGGCATTCGATATCGGCGGCGATCAAATGAGGCGGCTGCGCAATTTTATCTCGGACAGCTTCGTTCGCGACACGGGCGTGGTGGCGCCGATTTCCGATGCCGGTTACGGCGAGATCGATCGGTTCTTCGAGGCCAAGGGATATTTCAACGCCCTCTTCGGCTGCAACACCTGGACGGCCGCTGCGCTCCGCTCGGCGGGGCTTCGGACCGGCTTATGGAACCCGTTTCCACAATCATTGCGATTGTCCATGAGTGTCTACAATTGAAGCAGCCGCACGCCGGGCAGCTCTTCCTGTGAATTGTGAACGACACTCTCCATTCGGTTGTAAAAATCAGTGGAGAAGCTGGTATTTTTTCCAGTTAGACCATTCTGGAACAGCCCTACTATCTTGTCTGACAAAGCCGTTTTAAATCAATCGCCTAGGTGTCCCTCTGTGGTGTGCGATTCAGGGATTGCGATGCTGCATCTCCTGCTAGAAAAAATCTGTCCATCGAATCGTCGGAAACCGTTCAATTTTAACGAGTCGATTAAGACACCCGCAGCAATTGGGCTCCTATCAATGCCTTGAAACGCCGGGCAGGAAGGTCGATTCTCATGAGAAGCTGGATGTCGCTGCAGGCCGATTTCGGCAATTTTCAATATCGCAGGAACGTCTATCTCTTTGCGTTGAAGATGAGCTTTCTTGCAGTCCTTTTCTCCGGCGTCATCATGGCGCTGACGATACCGCCGCTCGGCTTTTTCGGGCTGCTGCCGGTGACGCTTGCGCATGCGATCGGTTTCGGCGCCATTTTTTCCTGGCTCGTCGGCGGCACGGTTTCCGGTATGCTGTCGCTGGCAGCCGGTTTTGCCCTGCACGAATTGACACTGTCGCGAGCGGAGTTCGAAAAGCTCAGCCGCACCGACACGCTTTCGGGCCTGTTGAACCGGCGTGCCTTCGCAGAGGCGCTCGAGAATACCGAGGGCAACGCCTCGCTTGTTATATTCGATGTCGACCGCTTCAAGGCGATCAACGATCGCTTCGGCCATGCCTGCGGCGATGCCGTCATCACCGCGGTCTCCGCCATGCTCACATCCGCCTTCGACGAAATGTCCGTCGTTGCACGGCTGGGTGGGGAGGAGTTCGGCGTCATCATCTCCGGCGAGCCGCTGGAAGCGCGGATGGAGCGCATCGAAGCTGTCCGGGCCCGGATCGCAAGCGGCGCCATCGCGGCCGAGGAACACGATATCCGCATTACCGTTTCCGGCGGTGTTGCCGATCTCGCCGCCGGGCGCGGCAAGCAGGCGGTCTATGCTTCGGCGGACCGGGCGCTCTATCTAGCCAAGGCACTCGGGCGCAATCGCGTCGTACATGAGCGGGAAGGTTTGCATCACGCCTGGCACGGGCTCGTCGACAATGGCCTCGATGCTAAGGGCCGGGGAGTTGAGAGCGACAACGTGATGCAGGCATACGGAATATAAAGCCCCGTTCCGAGCAAAAGGCCATTGGTGCTTGCATCGGGAGAGGCTATTTTGCATGGTCGTCGCCTCAGCAAAACGGACATATCATGCAGCGCGTTACCTCCTATCTGCCCGCCGGAACCCCTTCCTCCCATCCGACCGCCCAGGTCAAGCTGCCGCATGACCTGCGCCATCTGCGCCGCAAGCTGCTGCATCTGGAAAATGGCGAGATGGTCATGCTCGATCTCAAGGACCCGGTGCTTTTCGCCAATGGTGACCTGCTGGTGCGCGACGACGGCGAACTGATCGAGATCCTCGCGGCCGATGAGAAGCTCTTCGAGATTCGCGGCCGTGACCGCACACATCTCGTCGAGCTAGCCTGGCATCTCGGCAACCGTCATCTCGCGGCCCAGATCGAGGAAGACCGCATCGTTATCCTGCGCGATCACGTTATCCGCACGATGCTGCAGGGGCTCGGCGCCACCGTCCTCGATATCGACGAGCCCTTCCAGCCGGCGCGCGGAGCCTATCATTCCCATGGTGGACATTCGCATGATCATGGACATGCGGCTCACGACCGTGGACACGACCACGATCACCATCATGACCATGGACACAAACATGATCACGGCCACGAGCACGTGCATGGGCCAGGATGCAACCATGAACACGACCATGACCACGGCCATCACGGCCACAAGCACGACTGAGGCGCGATGACTGGGGACCCTGAGCTGCAGGCATTGCTGCGCCTGACGGCATGGCTCTCGCCGGCCTTTCCGATCGGCAGCTTTGCCTATTCGGGCGGGCTGGAGCGGGCCGTGGCCGACGGGCTCGTCACGGATGCGAGTTCGCTTGCGGCCTGGATCGGCACACTGACCGGCGATGGTTCGGTCTGGAACGATGCGGTGCTTCTGGCTCAAAGTTACAGGCACCAGGCGGATGCTGCGCAGCTTGCTGAGATCGCTGCACTTGCCGCTGCACTTGCCGGATCGCGCGAGCGCCACCAGGAGACCATGTTGCTCGGCGAGGCCTTCCTGGCCGCGGCGCGGGCCTGGCCGGACGATGTGTTCGAGAGGCTGCCTAAGCAGGCCGCCTATCCCATCGCGGTCGGGGCAGTAACCGGTGCGCATGGCATAGGGCTCGAAAAGGCGCTCGCCGCCTTCCTGCATGCTTATGCCTCGCAAGCGGTGTCATCCGGCATCCGTCTCGGTGTCGCCGGCCAGAAGGATGGCGTTGCCGTGCTTGCCGGCCTGGAGCAGCGCCTCACGGAGGTCGCCCGGCGGGCGGCGGCCTCGACGCTCGACGATCTGGGTTCGGCGACGGTGCAAGCCGATATTGCCAGTCTGCGTCATGAAACGCAGGCGACGCGGCTGTTCCGCTCGTGAAAAATTATCGGCGGGAACTGCGTCATTTGACGGTGGCGCGCGCCGGTCAGGTCGCTATCATCGCCCTTCGATTGGAGTAAAACAGATGAAGTCAAGAAACGGACCTCTGCGCGTCGGCATCGGCGGGCCGGTCGGCTCGGGCAAAACGGCGCTGACCGAAAAGCTCTGCAAGGCGATGCGCGATGACTATTCTGTCGCGGTCGTTACCAACGACATCTACACGACAGAGGATGCCGAAGCGCTGGTGCGCATGCAGGCACTGCCTTCCGACCGTATCGTAGGTGTGGAGACCGGCGGCTGCCCGCATACCGCCATTCGCGAGGATGCGACCATCAATCTTCAGGCGATCGCCGGCCTCAACGCGCGGATTCCCGATCTCGACGTGGTCTTCATCGAGTCTGGCGGCGACAATCTGGCGGCGACCTTTTCGCCCGATCTTGCCGATATCACTATCTATGTCATCTCCGTCTGTCAGGGCGAGGAAATCCCGCGCAAGGGCGGGCCCGGCATCACCCGGTCGGACCTGCTGGTCATCAACAAGAAGGATCTGGCGCCCTATGTCGGCGCCGATCTCGAGGTGATGGACCGGGATGCCACGCGTATGCGCGCCCAACGTCCCTTCGTCTTCTCCGACATGAAACGCGGCGACGGCGTCAACTCGATCGTCAGTTTTCTGAGAGAACAGGGCGGGCTTTGAGGGGCAGCCCGCCGCAGCTGAAGTCGCTCACGGCTGGGCGACAATCGGTAAAGCAAAAAGGGCCGGGAGATCGCTCCCGGCCCTTTTGATTTCGTGAGCCATTGCTCACTCCGCCGCAAAAGGCGGCAGGCGGAGCACGTTGGTGTCGTTGGCCTTCTTGCGTTTGTCTGCCGGCTTTTCGATCGCCGTCAGGCGCTCGTCCAGCGAGTCGATATCGTTGCGGTTTTCGCGGCTAACGCGGGTGAGATCCTCACGCGACAGCGGCAGTTCCTCCTCGTCCTTCTTGCCGACCAGGCGACCGAACGCCCAGCCGATCAGGCGCGACAGGTCGTCCATGATCAGGAAGAAGGAGGGCACGACGACAAGCGAGAGTACCGTCGAGACGATAATGCCGCCGATCACCGCGATTGCCATCGGCGCGCGGAACGAGCCGCCTTCGCCGACGCCGAGCGCCGAGGGCAGCATGCCCGCCGACATGGCGATCGAGGTCATGATGATCGGCCGGGCGCGCTTGCGGCCGGCTTCGACCATGGCTTCGACGCGAGCCATGCCCTGGTGGCGCATCTCGATGGCGAAATCGACGAGCAGGATGGCGTTCTTGGTGACGACACCCATCAGCATCAGGATGCCGATCATCACAGGCATCGACAGCGGATTGCTAGTGATGATCAGAGCCGCCGCGACGCCGCCGATGGCGAGCGGCAGCGAGAACAGGATGGTGAAGGGCTGGATCACGTCCTTGAAGAGCAGGATCAGAACTGTCAGCACCAGCAGCAGGCCCATCAGCATGGCGTTGACGAAGCTCTGCTGCATCTCGCTTTGCACCTTGGTGTCGCCGCTTTCGGCAAGGTGCACCGAAGCCGGAATGTTGGCCTCCTTGACGATCTCGCGGAAGCGCGCCGAAGCCGTGTCGAGCGCCACGCCCTGCGGCAGGTCGGAGCCGATCGAGACGACGCGGTAACGGTTGTTGCGCTTGATCGAGCTTACGCCTTCCGAATAGTCGATATTGGCGACGCTTGCGAGCGGAACGGTGCCGCCGCTGGCGGTTTGGATCTTCAGTGCGCGGATGGCTGAGAGATCTCGGCGCATGTCGACCGCCGCCTGGACGCGGATCGGGATCTGGCGATCGTCGAGCGAGATCTTCGCAAGTGCCGCATCGACATCGCCGATAGTGGCGACACGGATCGTCTCGGAGATCTGCTGCGGCGTGATGCCGAGGCGTGCGGCTTCGTCCTTGCGCGGATAAACCTGCAGTTCCGGACGGGGCAGGGCGCCGTCTGCGCTGACATTGGCCAGTAGCGGATCGGCGCGGAGCTTGGATTCCAGAACGCCGACAGCGTCGTTCAGATCCTTCTCGTTCTTGGAGAGGAAGTTGAAGGCGAGGTCGCGTTCGCCGCGGTCGTTGAGCTTCAGGATACGGACGTCCGGAATGTCGCGCAGCTTGGCGAAGACTTCCTTTTCGATATCCCATTGCGGACGTTCACGTCCGTGGACTTCCACCTTCGGCAGCATCGGACCGATGACCGGGATACGGCCGAGCCCGTCATTGACCATCTTCTTAATCAGTGATTGGTCCAGCTTGTGAAGTGCCAACGTGATGGTCGCGCGGCGCAATTCGAGATCGCCCTTCGGCGATGCGCCGCCGAGCACGAAGACGCTTTCAACACCGTTGATATCCTTGACCCTGTCATAGATCGCATCCGTCGTCTTTTCGGTATCGTCAAGCCGTGCATTCGGCGGCAGTTCGACGGAGAGCACGATGCGCGAGGCGTCTTCGGGCGGCAGGAAGCTGCCCGGAACCTGCATCAGCAGCATAATGGAGCCGGCCAAAAAGCCGAACGCGACAAGCAGCGTCGCGTAACGCGTGTACCAGCGCCCGGTCGTGCCGCGTATGAGGCGTGTGTATCCACGCATCAGCAGGCTATCATTGTCGTGATGATCGTCGACGCCGTCTTCTGCACGCATGAGATAGGCGGCCATCATCGGGGTGATGAGGCGCGCGACCATCAACGAGAAGAAGACCGAGAAGGCGACGGTCAGGCCGAACTGGATGAAGTATTGGCCCGGAATGCCCGGCATGAAAGAAACCGGCACGAAGACGGCGATGATGGTGAAGGTGGTGGCGATGACGGCAAGGCCGATTTCATCCGCCGCCTCGATCGCCGCCCGATAAGGCGTCTTGCCCATCTTGATGTGACGGGCGATGTTTTCGATTTCGACGATCGCATCGTCGACGAGGATGCCGGTCGCGAGCGTCAAGGCAAGGAAGCTGACGAGGTTCAGCGAGAAGCCCATCATGTCCATGATCCAGAAGGTCGGGATCGCAGACAGCGGAAGGGCGATTGCAGAAATCAGCGTCGCGCGCCAATTCCTCAGGAACAGGAAGACGACGATGACTGCGAGCAAGGCGCCTTCAAGCAGCGTGTGGATGGCGGCTTCGTAGTTGCCATAGGTGAAATAGACCGAATCGTCGATGAGTTCGATCTTCACGTTCGGGTTTTCAGTCCGGACCTTGTCCAGACTCTGAGCCACGGTCTCGGCGACGCTCACTTCGCTGGCGCCCTTCGAGCGGAAGACGCCGAAGGTGACAACGGGCGTGGCGTCGAAGCGCGAGAAGGATTTGGGCTCCTCATAGGTGTCCTTGATGACACCGAGATCGGACAGCTTGACGAAGCGGCCATTCGGCAGCGCGATCGTGGTGTCGGCGAGTTCGGCGACATTTCGGGCGTCGCCCAGAACGCGGATCGCCTGTTCGCTGCCGGCCACCTGGCCGCGGCCCGAGCCGAGGTCGATGTTGGTGCCGCGCAGCTGCTGGTTCACGCTTGCGGCGGTGATGCCATAGGCATCGAGCTTGCCGGGAGTGAGTTCGATACGCACTTCGCGTTCCGCGCCGCCGTAGCGGTCGACGCGGCCGATGCCGGCCTGGCCCTGGAGCGCCCGCTTGACCGTATCGTCGACAAACCAGGAAAGCTCTTCCAGCGACATATCAGGCGAGGAAACGGCGAAGGTCTGGATCGCTTGGCCTTCGACATCGACCTTGGTGACAATCGGTGCTTCGGCGGTTGCCGGCAAATCGCTGCGGATGCGATCGATCGCGTCCTTGACGTCCTGTACCGCCTGTTCCGTCGGCACTTCCATTCGGAACATGACGTTGGTCTGCGAGCTGCCGTCGGTCACCGTCGACTGGATTTCGTCGATGCCGGTGATGGAGGCGATCGCATCTTCGATCTCCTTGGTCACCTGCATTTCGAGTTCGGCCGGCGAAGCACCGCTCTGCGTCACGCTGATCGAAACCAGCGGCACGTCGATGTTCGGGCAGCGCGTGATCGGCAGCTTGTTGAAGGACTGCATGCCGATGAAGATCAACAGGCAGAAGGCCAGGAGCGGCGCGATTGGGTTTCGAATGGACCAGGCTGAAAAATTCATCGGATGGTCTCTTTAGTTGGAAGCCGGGGGCTGTTCACGCACCGGCGTGATGTGGTCGCCGTCACGGACATAAGCGCCCGCCTTGGCCACGACCTCGTCGCCGGTCTTCAATCCATCGACGATCTCGACATAGGCGCCGTCCTGGATGCCGGTCTCGACCTTGGCGAATTTCACCACGCCATCCTCGACCTTGCGGGCGGACGAGCCTTCGTTGCCGGTGAGCACGGCGGTCAGCGGAAGCGATACGCCTTCGGTCTCGCGGACGATGATCTCGGCGCTGCCATACATGCCCGAACGCGCCTTGCTGTCATCGTCGATCGAAATATGGACGAGACCGAGGCGGGTGGTGGGATCGACGGTCGGCGATACCAGGCGCACGGCGCCGGAAAGCTTCTCGCGGCTGCCGGAAAGCGAGATCGCCGCCTTCTGGCCGGCCACGACCCTGACAATGTCGCTTTCGGCGACCTCTGCGACAAGCTCGACATCGCCGTCGCGGATGAGGGTGAACAGCGGGTCGCCGTTGCCGGCGGCAATGGCGCCGACCTTGGCGTTCTTTGCCGAGACCGTGCCGGCCACTGGCGTCTTCACATCGGTGCGCGCCAGCTTCAGATCCGCATCGGCGATCTGGCTGTCGAAGACCTTGAGATCGGCTTCGGCGACCTCGATCGCCTGTTCGGCTGAGACGACGCGAGCATTGGCGGCGGCGGCGGTCGCATCGGCCTGTTCGACCTGGGCAGTGGAAACCGTGCCCTTCTTGCCCATTTCCTGGGAGCGGGCCTGCTGCTGCCTGGCCTGTTCAGCATTGGCCTGCGCCTCGATGAGCTGGGCGCGCAACTGGGCCAGGCTTGCCTCGCCCTTGGCTTTCGTCGCCATCATCTGGCTTTTCTCCAGCACCAGCGCATCATCGTTGAGCGTCGCCAAAGTGCTTTCCGCCTGAACCCTGTCGCCGATATCGGCCTTCAGCGCGCGGATCGACAGGCCCTCGACCTGCGGCTGGATATAGACTTCCTCGACGGGCTTGACCGTTCCCGTACCGATGACACGGTCGACGAGGGTGCGGTTGACAGCCTTGGTGACGACGATTGCCGGCAGATTTTGTTGCGGCTTTTCAACCGGCTTTTCCTGCGAAAATGCAGTGGATGCGGCAAGAGCCGCGGCAAAAAGAGTAGCGGCGCCTAGAATTCCAATCGGCTTGCGTGCCATGCGTTTTCGTCCAATCTTGTAACAAGCTTAGCCGAACTCGCGCGTCTGCCACTCAGCTCGCGACCAGGCCACTGCCTTTCCTGCATTCTCAGGGGTATCCACACATCATTGCCGTCTTGTCCCTCGCCGGCAAATCGGCTTCTAGTTGGTATCGATTTGCTCGATATGCAAGCCCGGCAGAAAACAATTCCCCATGAGCCGATAATAATTACCATCAGAACCTGAATCAATCACCGCAAGGTTATGTGAACATGACGATGATTGATTGCGCTTCTACCCCAATGACGTTTGACGCCCGATAAATGCGACAGTTGCAAGGCATTTTTTTCATCGACTTGAAAAAAGAAACGCGCGGAAAATCTTCCGCGCGTTTCGGTTTGGAATATCGCGGCGATTACTTGGCCGCCGCGTCCGTGATGTCATGCGTCCAGGCGCCCGAGGGCTCCTTGCTGATGATCTTCTGGTCGAGCAACGCCTTTGCCGTGCGGGCATAGAGCGCCTCGTCAAGCTTGCCCGAGCCGTCGCCGACCAGCTTTGCGACTTCGCCCATCATTCGCTTCTGGTGGTTCTCGTCCTGGCCGCCGTTGTCCATGACGATCTCGGCGGCTTCGTCGGGGTTTTCGGTCGCATATTTCCAGCCCTTCATCGAAGCGCGGACGAATTTGACCATCTTCTCCTTGAAGGCCGGATCCTTCAGCTTGTCTTGCATCGCATAGAGGCCGTCTTCGAGAAGGTCATTGCCCATCTCGGTGTAGTTGAACACCGTCAGTTCTTCCGGCTTGAAGCCGGCATCGATCGCCTGCCAGTATTCATTGTAGGTCATCACCGAGATGCAGTCGGCCTGCTTCTGTACGAGCGGCTGCACGTCGAAGCTCTGCTTCAGCACGGTGACGCCGTTGGCGCCGCCTTCAGTGGACAGGCCCAGCTTGTTCATCCAGGCGAAGAAAGGATATTCGTTGCCGAAGAACCAGACGCCGAGCGTGTGACCCTTGAAGTCGGCTTCGGTCTTGACCGGGCCATCCTTGCGGCAAATCATTTCCAGGCCCGACTTCTGGTAGGGCTGGGCGATGTTGACGAGCGGAACGCCCTTTTCGCGGGCAACCAGCGCGCCGCCCATCCAGTCGACGATGACATCGGCGCCGCCGCCGGCGATCACCTGCTCGGGAGCGATATCGGGGCCGCCCGGCTTGATGTCGACGTCGAGGCCTTCTTCCTTGTAGAAGCCCTTGTCCTTGGCGACGTAATAACCGCCGAACTGGCCCTGCGTGACCCATTTCAGCTGCAGCACGACCTTATCGGCGGCCATCGCATGGGCTGCTGCAAGCGACATCGCGCTTGCCATCATTGCAACCATCAACTTTCTCATTTTCTTATCCTTACCCTCTGAAGTTATGCCCGGGCTCATTTCCGAACCCCGTGCGCGCCTAGCCACCACGGATAGACGGATGCCAGAACGTCACCGCCCGTTCGGTCAGGGCGATGATGCCATAAAAAATCGAGCCGGCCAGCGCTGCGACGGCAATTTCCGCCCAGACCATGTCGACATTCATGCGGCCGATCTCGGTAGAGATGCGGAAGCCCATGCCGACGATCGGCGTTCCGAAGAATTCGGCAACGATGGCACCAATCAGCGCCAGCGTCGAGTTGATCTTCAGTGCGTTGAAGATGAAGGGCATGGCTGCCGGAAGCTTGAGCTTCAGCAGCGTCTGCCAGTCGCTTGAGGCATAGGTGCGCATCAGATCGCGCTCCATGCTGCCGGAGGCGGCAAGGCCGGCGACGGTGTTCACCAGCATCGGGAAGAAGGTCATGATGATGACGACGGCGGCCTTGGACGGCCAGTCGAAGCCGAACCACATGACCATCACGGGGGCGACACCGATGATCGGCAGGGCCGACACCATGTTGCCGATCGGCAGCAGGCCTCGGCGCAGGAAGACGACGCGGTCGGCCAGCACCGCGACGACAAAGCCGCTGAGGCAGCCGACGATGTAACCGATCAGCACCGCCTTGAAGATCGTCTGCCTGACGTCCGCGCCGAGGATCGGCAGGGAGGCCATGATGCGGGTGCCGATGGCGCTCGGCGGCGGCAAGATGATGAACGGGATGCCGCCGCCGCGCGTGACCGCTTCCCAAAGGATGAGGATCCAGGCACCGAAGATTGCCGGGATCAGCAGCTGGAGTATCGATTTGCCGAAGGTAGTGACGGGCTGCAGTTTTGAGAGCTCCGTCACGCATCGCCAGGCCAGCAGCCAGCAGGCAAAGAGCAGCAGGAAGAAAGCCCGTGTCGCCATGCCCTCGTTGCCGGAGAGAGCGGAAAGCAGCATCCAAGCGGCGCCATGCGCGCCGATGAACAGCACGGTGGCGCGGTAGGCCGGCGGTTGCGGCGCGAAAGACAGCAGGGCGGCCGCGATGACGATGATGAAGACGAGGCTGGCCGTGCCGTCGGTGAGCGGCCGTGAAGCCCCCTCGGCCAGCAGCGGCAGGCTGATCCGCGCCGCCAGGCAGAGGAGGAGAGCGGTCAGGCCCTGCCAGGAAGAGCTCAGATGTCTCATGCCGGCCTCCCGCCCATGGCACGGTCGACGATCTTTGCGGCAATGCCGACAATCGCAACCAGGATGCCCGCCAGCAACGATCCGGCGACGAGGGCTGCCCAGATATCGATGGTCTGGCTGTAATAGGAGCCGGCAAGCAGCTTCGAGCCGATGCCGGCAACGGCGCCTGTCGGCAACTCGCCAACGATGGCGCCGACGAGGCTGGCGGCGATCGCGACCTTCATCGAGGTGAAGAGAAAGGGGATCGAGGCCGGAACACGCAGCTTCCAGAAAGTCTGCGTCGGGCTTGCATAGTATGTGCGCATCAGGTCGAGATGCATGATCTCAGGCGACCGCAATCCCTTCACCATGCCGACGGCAACGGGAAAGAAGGAGAGGTAGGTGGAGATCAGTGCCTTGGAGACGAGACGGGAAGCGTCGGAATCGAGGTTCAGCAAATGGGCGATCGCATTGTCGCCGGTCAGCACATTGTAGGAGATAATGACGATCATCGGGGCGATCGCGAGGATCGGTATGGTCTGGCTCGCCACGAGCCAGGGCATCAGCGAGCGGTCCATGGCACGGTTGTGCACGATCAGCACCGCAAGAAGGATGCCGAGCAGCATGCCGAAGCCAAAGCCGAGCAGGGTCGAGGAGAGCGTCACCCAGCTGTGATAGACGAGGCTGCGATTGCTCGAAAGGCTGCGCAGAAATGTGTTCTCATAGACGTTCTGCGCCACCTGATGCGGCGCCGGCAGGATCGGCTTCGGCTGCGCGAGCGTTTTGCCGATGAATTCCATCGTTGTGGGCGCGACGCCGGCGCGGCTGTCCATGTCACGCTGAAACGGCGCGTTCATCAGGACGGCGGCGGCATACCAGATGGCGATAAGGGCCAGCAGGATCGTGGTAACGGGGATGATCTTGCCTTTGAAGGTGTCTGGTTTCAAAGGGATTGCTCCCATGTATCGGCGCCGAGTGGGCGGTTACCCCCCTCTGCCCTGCCGGGCATCTCCCCCACAAGGGGGGAGATCGGCAAGAGGATGGCGGGTCGTTCCCGGTTGTCTCTGTAGGGAGTTGCTCCCTTGATCTTGTTTGCAGGAGCCTTCGCCACCTGCTGATCTCCCCCTTTGTGGGGGAGATGCCCGGCAGCGCAGAGGGGGGTGGCCTTGGAACTCAACCGCCTAAACCTCATGACTATGCCCCGTCCTCAGCCCCTCGCGGACGCGATGGGCGATTTCCAGGAATTCCGGGGTGTCCCGGATGTCGAGCGGGCGTTCGGCCGGCAGGGGCGAGTCGATCACGTCGGTGACGCGGCCCGGGCGCGGCGACATGACCACGATCTTGGTGGAGAGATAGACCGCTTCCGGGATGGAATGAGTGACGAAACAGATCGTCTTGTTGGTGCGCGCCCAGAGCTTCAGCAGTTCTTCGTTCAGATGGTCGCGGACGATCTCGTCGAGCGCGCCGAAGGGCTCGTCCATCAGCAGCAGGTCGGCGTCGAAGGCAAGCGCGCGGGCGATCGAGGCGCGCTGCTGCATGCCGCCGGAAAGCTGCCAGGGAAATTTCTTCTCGAAACCGGAAAGGCTGACGAGATCGAGGGCTTCGGCGATACGCCTCGTGCGGTCGGCGCTGGAATAGCCCATGATCTCCAGCGGCAGGGCGATATTGTTTTCGATGGTGCGCCAGGGATAGAGCGCCGGCGCCTGGAAGACATAGCCGTAGGCGCGGGCCTTGCGGGCTTCCTCTGGTGTCATACCGTTGATCAGGATCTCGCCCGAGGTGCTCTTTTCGAGATCGGCGATGACGCGCAGGAAGGTCGTCTTGCCGCAGCCGGACGGGCCGATGAAAGAGACGAAATCGCCCTTGCGAACATCGAGATTGACATCGCTCAGTGCACGCACCGGGGCGTCATTCGCCTGGTAGGTAAGGCAGAGTTCCTTGGCGGATACGACGGAGGGTGCTTGCATCAATGCGACCGATCTTGTTTTCGCCGCCGGAAGGCGGTTTGCGTGCTACCATCGCCGCAGGCCCTGCCGGCGGCACAATTCATGGAGGAAAAGAATGGACGCGACATCACAGCCCACCTGCCACATCGTTCGCCCCAATCACGCCTATAACGGCAAGCAGGGGCTCAGCTATTTCGAAGGGATCGCGGCCGAGACGGTCGGCGCCAAGGGCATCTGCATGCACCTCCTGACGATCCCGCCCGGCGTGCGCGCGAAGGCGCATTTGCACGAGGCGCACGAAACGGCGATCTACGTGCTCTCCGGCGAGGCCCATACATGGTATGGCGACCGGCTGGAGCATCACGCCATCACTCATGCCGGCGAACTGTTCTATATCCCGGCCGGCGTGCCGCATATGCCGGCGAACCTCAGCAGCACTCCATGCACGGCGGTCATCGCCCGCACCGATCCGCACGAGCAGGAAAGCGTCGTGCTTCTGCCTGATTTGGACGCGCTGGTGCCTGCGTGACGTCATCCGCATGGGGGCATCGGTCCGTAGTTGATGGCCGTATCGTCAGGAGCCATCGTCACACGCCGCTTGCCGGGATGCCCGTGCGTTCCACCCTGCGCGGAGAGGTAATCTCCTTCCAGGTGGACAGCGCCTTGCTGACGGCCGTCACCGGTTCGCGCCGGACGAATTCACCATGGCCCTCGCGGGTCTTGACCGTGCTTTCCTCGATTGCGACCACACCGCGCGTCAGCGTGTAGCGCGGCAGGCCGGTAACTTCCTTGCCTTCGAAGACGTTGTAGTCGATCGCCGACTGCTGTGCCTTGGACGAGATGATCTTGGAACGCTTCGGATCCCAGACGACGATATCCGCATCGGCGCCGACCAGGATCGCGCCCTTCTTCGGGTAGATGTTGAGAATCTTGGCGATGTTGGTCGAGGTGACCGCGACGAATTCGTTCATCGTCAGCCGGCCGGTATTGACGCCATGCGTCCAGAGCATCGGCATGCGGTCTTCGAGGCCGCCGGTGCCATTCGGGATCTTGGTGAAGTCGCCTACGCCAGAACGTTTCTGCGCCGTCGTGAAGGCGCAATGGTCGGTCGCGACCACCTGCAGCGAGCCGGAGGCAAGGCCGGCCCAGAGGCTATCCTGATGCTGCTTGTTGCGGAAGGGCGGTGACATGACGCGGCGGGCGGCGTGATCCCAGTCTGGGTTGGAATATTCGCTCTCGTCGAGCGTCAGGTGCTGGATCAGCGGCTCGCCATAGACGCGCATGCCCTTGGCGCGGGCGCGGCGGATCGCTTCGTGTGCCTGCTCGCAGGAGGTATGGACGATATAGACCGGGCAGCCGGCCATGTCGGCGATCATGATGGCGCGGTTGGTGGCCTCGCCCTCCACTTCGGCGGGGCGGGAGTAGGCATGCGCCTCGGGGCCGTTATTTCCCTCAGCCAGCAGCTTTGCCGACATGGAGGCAACGACGTCGCCGTTTTCGGCATGCACCAGCGGCAGCGCGCCGAGTTCGGCGCAGCGCTGGAAGGATGCGAACATCTCGTCGTCATCGACCATCAGCGCGCCCTTGTAAGCCATGAAGTGTTTGAAGGTGTTGATACCCTTGTCGCGGACGATGGTCTCCATCTCCTTGAAGACCTGCTCACTCCACCAGGTAACCGCCATGTGGAAGGAATAGTCGCAATTGGCCCGCGTCGACTTGTTGTCCCACATGGTCAGCGCTTCGAGCAGCGACTGGCCGGGGGCAGGAAGGGCGAAGTCGACGACCATCGTCGTGCCGCCGGAAAGCGCCGCACGCGTGCCGCTCTCGAAATCGTCGGAGGAATAGGTGCCCATGAAGGGCATTTCGAGATGGGTGTGCGGATCGATGCCTCCAGGCATGATGTAACAACCGGAGGCGTCCAGCGTTTCGTCGCCCGACAGGTTCGGGCCGATCTCGATGATCTTGCCGCCGTCAATCTTGACGTCGGCCTTGTAGGTGAGGTCGGCCGTGACGATGGTGCCGTTCTTGATGACTGTGCTCATTCTCCGAACTCCCTATCGCTGCGCGGTGCCTGCGCGAGCTGGTTATCCAATGACTGGCGGTAGCGGATGCAGCCGCGCATGAATTGAGGCCAATCGGGCACGATTTGACCGCCGATCGGGGCGTCGGGCAGAAGTGCCCAAAGATCGGGGTGATGCCAACAGAGTTCGTGGCCGGACGTGTCCCGATGGCTGCGGATCGCATCACGCATGGCGCGTGCTGCCGACAACAGCTCGGCATGGCTCATGCTGTTCAGATCTGCATCCGGATCAGGGCTCACGGAACGATCTCCGCCGTCTCAACCACCGCATGGAACAGCACATCGGCGCCCGCCGTCGCCCATTCCTTGGAAATGTCTTCTGCCTCGTTGTGGCTGAGGCCGCCGACGCAGGGGCACATGACCATCGTTGCAGGCGCCACCTTGGCGGCCCAGCAGGCGTCGTGGCCGGCGCCGGAGATGAGGTTCATGTGGCTGTAGCCGAGCCGTTCGGCGGCTGAGCGAACCGAGGTGACGAGCTTTTCGTCGAAGGTGACCGGTGCGAAATGGCCGATTGCCTCGACCGAACAGCCGACACCAAGCGCGTCACAGATGCCAGGCGCTGCGGCCTCGATCTTTGCCCGCATGCGATCGAGCTTGGCCTTGTCGGGCGAGCGGATATCGACGGTGAAGACCACTTTGCCCGGCAGGACGTTACGGGAATTCGGCGAGAAGAAGACCTGGCCGACGCCGCCGACGGCGCCCGGCTGTTCGCCCATCGCCACACCCTGAACCATTTCCAGGATGCGCGACATGGCGAGACCCGCATTGACGCGCATGTTCATCGGCGTCGAGCCGGTATGGGCCTCCTTGCCGGTCAGCGTGAATTCCAGCCACCACAGGCCTTGACAGTGGGTGACGACGCCGATCTGCTTGTCTTCGGCTTCGAGGATCGGGCCTTGTTCGATGTGATATTCGAAATAGGCGTGCATCTTGCGAGCGCCGACCTCTTCTTCACCGACCCATCCGATGCGTTTTAATTCGTCGCCGAAGAGATTGCCGTCGGGATCCCTGCGGTTATAGGCGAAGTCCAGGCTGTGCACGCCGGCGAAGACGCCTGAAGCCAGCATGGCAGGGGCAAAACGTGCGCCTTCCTCGTTCGTCCAGTTGGTGACCACAATTGGATGCTTGGTCTTGATGCCGAGGTCGTTCATGGTGCGCACGACTTCAAGCGCCGCAAGCACGCCGAGCACGCCGTCATATTTGCCGCCGGTCGGCTGGGTGTCGAGATGCGAGCCGACGTAGACCGGAAGGGCATCGGGATCGGTTCCGGGGCGAGTGGCGAACATCGTACCCATGCGATCGACACCCATGGTGAGGCCGGCTTCGTCGCACCATATCTTGAAAAGGCTGCGGCCCTCGGCATCCGAATCCGTCAGCGTCTGGCGATTGTTGCCGCCTGCAATGCCGGGGCCGATTTTCGCCATGTCCATGAGACTGTCCCAAAGACGGTCGCCATTGACGCGCATGTTCTCGCCTGGTGCTGCCACCATTCTTCAAACCCTCACCTGTTTGCGGCAGTCATGCAAGGGGCATGCCCGCCTGTTCCCGTGGTCTGTTCCCGCGCCTCTTATTGGTTTTGTCGAGCGCCGGAAAATCGCCAGTTGCCTTTGCTTTTCATCTGGCGGATATTTGACCGATTGGTAAACATTACAACTTCCACCGCCGGGCTCAAGACGAAAATCACGAAAATTGCCGATAAAAATGCGGGCAGTTGCTCAGGAAAACGGCAGGGGTGTTTCTGCTGAAACTTGAGGGAAGAAGTTGAATTTCAAGGGGAAACAATAGCCGATGGCTATTCCGAGAGCAGCGAAGACCCTGAGGCGAACGCGAATCCAGGAGGAGAAGGAAGAGCAAATTCTGGAGGCGGCGCTGGACGTGTTTTCGGCACGCGGTTTTCGCGGCTCGACGATCGATCAGATCGCGGAAGTGGCCGGCATGTCGAAGCCCAATCTGCTCTATTATTTCCGCACAAAGGAAGCCATGCACCGGGCGCTGATCGACCGGGTGCTCTACACTTGGCTGGAGCCGCTGCGCGCCTTCGATGCCGACGGCAATCCGGAAGAGGAAATCCGCAGTTACATCCGGCGCAAGCTGGAGATGGCGCGCGATTTTCCGCGCGAGAGCCGGCTTTTCGCCAACGAGGTGCTGCAAGGCGCGCCGCATATCGAGGACGAGCTGAAGGGGCCGCTGAAGGAACTGGTCGACGAGAAGGCGGAGGTCATCCGCGCCTGGACGAAATCAGGCAAGATCGCCGAGTGCGACCCCTACCATCTTATCTTCTCCATCTGGTCGACGACGCAGCATTACGCGGATTTCGACGTCCAGGTGCGTGCCGTGCTGGGGCAGGAGCATGCCGGCGAGGGGCGTTTCGAGGATGCGGCGCGGTTTCTGGAACAGCTCTTCATCGGCGGGCTGCGGCTGGATCGCTCCGAGAGCTGAGGTCTATTGCCTTTTAGGGAGCGGCACGCGGCCCAGGATGTTCGTCACGCCTTCCATCGTATAAGGCTTCTGCAAGACCGGCGCGTCCGAGTGGCTATTCGCCTGGGCGATGCCTTCCCCATAACCTGTGGCAAAGAGGAAGGGCACGCCCTCGGCTGCGAGCCGGTCGGCAATGCCGAAACTCGTCTCATCGCCAAGGTTGACATCGAGAAGCGCCAGATCGAAGGACTGGCTGGCCAGGGTCTCCATTGTTTCGGCAACACTTGGCGCCGTTGTCACTTTGCCGCCAAGGCGGCGCAGGATGTCCTCTCCATCCATGGCGATGATCAGGTTGTTTTCGACCAGCAGAACGTTCAGGCCGGAGAGCGGCTGGTGATCGTCGGCGATCGTCCTGCGCTCAGTCGCGCCGACCGGAGCTGAATTTGGCGGTTCGCTTGTCGGCTCGACGACATAGCGCGCCGGAATATTGAAATCCGCCTCGAGCCCGTCCCTGACGTAGCGGATCTCCGCCTTGCCGCCGAGATCATAGGGGATGGAGCGCCGGATAATCGTCGAGCCGAAGCCGTGACGTATGGGCTCGACGACGGGCGGGCCATCCTTTTCGCGCCAGCCGATGTGCAGATTGCCTTCGTCATCGCGGTGCCAGCCGAGCTGGACGGTGCCGCTGCCGGCTGCCGAAAGGCTGCCATATTTGGCGCTATTGGTCATCAGCTCGTGGAACACAAGGGCGGCGGTGGAAAAGGCCTGCGGTTCCAGGAGCACGTCTTCGCCGTGCATTTGGATGCGCTGCGCATTTTTCCCGAAATAGGCGGCCGTCTCAGCCAGCAGCAATTGCCGCAGCGAAGCCGGCGCCCAATGATCCCTGGTGATCTGGTCGTGGGCGCGAGCGAGCGACTGGACGCGGCCCTCGATCTGGCGGATGTAGTCGCCAACGCTGACCGACGTCGTCTGCGATTGCCGAATGATGCCGGTGATGAGGCTCAATATGTTGCGGACACGGTGGTTCAGTTCGGCGATCAGCAGTTCCTGGCGCTCGTTGGCGGCCTGGCGCGCCATGCTGGCCTCGTCGGTGAGACGCAAGACCACCTCGATCAGCGTGACCCGGATCGTTTCGGCGACATGGCGCTCAGCCTCAGTAAAGGGCCGGGAGCGGCCGCGCACCAGTTCCGACCAGGCCTCGAAACTCTTGCGCGGCGTTAGCCGGGGACCATTGGGGCCGTATTCCACCGGCTTGTGCGGGTCGCCGCCCCAGCGGACAGTGCGCACCAGTTCCTGGCGGAAAAGCACGACATAATCGCGCGGCGAACGCGAGATCGGGATGGCGAGCATGCCTGCGACGCCGTCGTCGACGGCAAGATCCGGATAGGTGTCGGCGAGCCTGTCGACGGCATAGATGCGGCCGGCGGCATTGCGGTTGAGATGGCGGACAAGGGCCGCGAAGCTTGTCTCATCCGGCCCGATGCCGGCAAGCGCCAGCCGGCCGTTGATCCAGACGCCGATGCCGTCGGCAGGAATGACGTCGGCAAGCGCCTCGATCAGCCAGGCCGGATCGTCGAGCAGGCTGGCATTGTCGGCGACGGATGTGAGAAGCCGGTCGGCGATGCGGCGGGCCTTGGTCTCGTAATCGAGCGCCAGCCGCCGTTCGCGGCTTTCGAGGCGCGAGGCAAACATCTGGCCGAACAGTTCGGCGGTGGAGCGGTTTTGCGCCGAAGGCAGGTGGGGGCCGTAATGATGGCAGGCAAACAGACCCCAGAGCTTGCCGTCGACGACGATCGATATGGAGAGCGAGGCGCCGACGCCCATGTTTTTCAGATATTCGATGTGGATCGGCGAGACCGAACGTAAAACCGACATGGAGAGGTCGAGCGGCTGTCCGTGCTCGTCGAGCTGCGGGAGGACCGGCACGGGCACCGCCTCGATATCGGCGATGATGCGGAACAGGTTGCGCAGATAGAGCGCCCGCGCCTGCACCGGAATGTCGGAGGCCGGATAGTGCAGACCGAGGAACGAGCCAATGCCGCTGCGGGCGGCTTCCGCCACGACCTCGCCGGAACCGCCTTCATCGAAACGATAGACCATCACCCGGTCGAAGCCGGTGAGTGCGCGCGCCTGCCGCGCGCCCTCGCGGAAGAAAGCCTCTATCGTTTCCGTCTGGTCGAGGCGGGACATCATGCCGCGCATGGAGAGCGAGGGGGCGTTGCGCCTGACTTCCTGGCCGGGTTCGCCTTCGAGGATGACCTGATTTTCATTGAAATGCACGGCAAGGTCGAAGCGCGACTGATCGGGCATCAGAGCAATGTCGAAAATGCGTTCGCCGACATCGGGACCGCGCAGCGTGGTCAGCTTGTTGCGGATCGTGTGGAGCGCCTCCGGCGTGATCACGGAGGAAACGGGACGGCCCAGCGCGTCGGGCTGTTCCACCCCGAGAAACTCCGCGAGGTTGGCCGAGGCGCGGGTGACGATCCAGTCCGAAGATATGGCCAGCAGGAAGCCGAAGGGCTGGATCGCTCCGAGCTGGTGGATCGGCTCGCGGTCGCAATTGGTGAGATCGATGGGTTCGCGTGCGCCGCTCATGCGACGGCTTCCAGTTCGAGCTGTCCGGCCTCGAGGAAAAGATCGAAGATGCTGCGGGCCGCCAAGACGGCGGCCTCGGGATCCTTTGGATCGCTGGCGTCGAGGCTCTCCATGAAGGTTCGCATGGCGGCCTTGGGGCCCTGCGGCGTCAGATATCGGCAGGGCAGGTGATCGGGCACGGATCTGGCGAGCATGGCGCCGCCGAGCTTGGAGCCTTCCAGCACATAGGCGGCGCCCCAGATTGCCGCTTCGCCACGCAATGCCGGTGGCGGAAGCAAATCGGGCAATTGATCGCCGAGTTCCCTGATGTCGGCTGATATCAGCTGCGCGCGCCCTCGTTCCGGCCAGTCGGGCAGCAGCCGAGCTATGCCGGCCTCCTCGAGGGCATGTTCGATTGATGGCACGACCCGGGCATGCGCGCGCAGGAACGCCTTGTAATCCTGTGTGCGTGAGAGGTTGAAACTGCCGAAGAGAGCGTCGACCGCGGCGTGGCAATCTGCAGTTTGTGCGCGGAGGGCGCTGCGAAGTGACATGCTGAGCTTGTTCCGAGTGATATGGCTGCCGTCGGGATGACGAACTAGCGGATATACTGCGGCATCGGGTTATTTCCAGAGAAACGCCTGGGAATTACATGCGTTTCTCATCACCTTGCGGCGGCAGCCCGCCAACGGTGACCAGCGCTGGCCGCTCAGCCCATCACCGCCGGCAATCTGGCGGCGAGCGTATCGATCGCAAGCCTCACCTTCGGCAGCATGACGGGGGAGCGCAGCCAGATGGCATGGGCATCGAAGACATTGGCGGGTTCGTGCTTGAGTACCTGAACGAGCCGGCCGGCCAGCACCTCCACGCGCACCAGCCAGCAAGGCAGCCAGGCAAGACCGCGCCCCGCGACGGCCGCATCGGAAATCGAAGCCAGATCGTCGAGCCGCAGTCGCGCCTTGGGCGCTATCCGTCGCCAGGGATCGGCCGACGTGGGAAAGATCCAGCCTCTGTCATAATCGCCCCGCCTGTAGACGATGCCTTCATGCAGCTGAATATCGCAGATCGTTTGCGGGGCGCCATGTCTGTCCAGATAGGTGGGTGACGCGCAGACGGTCATGCGCTGGCGGGCAATCGTCCGAGCCATCAGATCGGGATTGTCCTTCAGCGGGCCGTTGCGAATGGCAAGGTCGAAGCCATCCTCGAGCAGATCGACGATCCGGTCGTTGAAGGAAAGGTCGAGTTCCAGATCGGGATGTTCATCAAGCAGGCTTGCGAGGATCGGCGCGATGCAGTGGCGGCCGAAGAGCACGGGCATGGAGATGCGCAGCCGTCCCCGAACCTCACGCCGGCCGGATTCCAGCATGGCTTCGCCGAGGCGAATTTGCTCGACCGCCCGCAGGCAACGCTCGTAGAAGAAGCGGCCTTCCTCGGTGAGGCTCTGCATGCGTGTCGTACGGTTGAAAAGGCGGACGCCGAGGCGCTGTTCGAGGCGCGCGATGGTCTTGGCGACGGCCGAGCGGGTGAGGTGGAGCCGGTCGGCGGCAGCCGAAAAGCCGCCGGCCTCGACGGCTTCCACGAAGATCGAGATACCCTTCAGCTGCTCCATTTGTTTCCTCCATGGAACCATTCAGGCGAATTAATATCGCAACTGGCGCGAAATATTCAACGATATGTTTTTGCTCCCTGCAATGGACAAGGAGCAAGACAATGCAGACAACACGGCAATGGCAGATTGACGCGATCGGCCCCGACCGCCGCCTCACGATCGGCGAGCGGACACTCGAACCGCTTTCGGGAAACAAGGTTCTGGTCCGGACAGAAGCCGTCTCCCTCAATTTCCGCGACCGGCTGGTGCTGGAAAGCGGCATGGGGCTGCCGCTGCAATTCCCCTTCGTACCGGCTTCGGATATGGCGGGGATCGTGGAGGCGGTCGGACCTGATGTCACCCGTTTCAGGCCGGGCGACCGCGTCATCTCGACCTTTTCGCCGGACTGGGTCGACGGGCGCGGTCTAGGCGATGCGCGCACCCCGCCTTACAAGACACGCGGCGGCTTTTATCCGGGCGTCCTTTCCCAGTACGCCGTGCTTTCCGAGGAATGGTATGTGCGCGCGCCTGACACGCTGGATGCGGGTGAGGCGAGCACCTTGTCCTGCGCCGGGCTGACGGCCTGGTTCGCGCTGATCGAACGCGGCTGCCTGAAGGCCGGCGAAAAGGTGCTGGTGCAAGGCACCGGCGGCGTGGCACTCTTCGGCTTGCAGATCGCCAAGGCGCATGGTGCGGAGGTCTTCATCACCTCGGGCAGCACCGGGAAGCTCGAGCGCGCCGTTGCCCTCGGGGCGGATCATGCGATCAACCGCCATGACGGCGACTGGGCTGAGCAGCTCTATCAGTTGACCGGCGGCTACGGCGCCGATCACGTGCTCGAAATCGTCGGCGGCCCGCATTTCGGTCAGGCACTAAAGGCGGTCGCGGTCAACGGCCGAATTTCCGTCATCGGCGTGCTCGAAGGGTTCGAAGTCTCCGGCCCGGCCGGCCTGCTCCTGCTCAAGGCGCCGGTGGTGCAGGGCATCTCGGTCGGCCATCGCCGAGCGCTTGAGGACCTGGTGCGCGCCGTCGACCAGACCGGGCTGAAGCCGGTAATCGACAAGCGTTATGCTTTCGAGGAATTGCCGCAAGCGCTCGATCATCTCTATCGCGGCCCGTTCGGCAAGGTGGTCGTCGAGTTCTGAAACATACGCTCCCCTCGCACTGCTGAGGGGAGCATTCTGCCAAAGCGTGTCGCATCGAGCGACATGCTTTATTTGGCGGCAACGGCTGCGCTTTCGAAGGCCAAGCCCTCGTCGGCCCAGCCGGTCATGCCACCGATCATCAGCTTGGCCGTTAGGCCGAGCTTGGCCAGGCGGAAGGCGGCCTTGTCGGCGCCGTTGCAGTGGGGACCGGCGCAATAGACGACGAAGAGGGTGTCCTTTGACCATTCCGACATACGGTGCGCGGTCATTTTGCCGTGTGGCAGGTTGATCGCGCCCGGCACGTGGGACTGCGCAAATAGCGCCGGCGTGCGCACGTCGAGGAGTACGAAATCGACCTTGGCGCCAGCAAAGGCGGCATGGACATCCGAGCAGTCGGTTTCGAAGGCGAGCTTGGCGGCATAATGGGCGACGGCGAGATCGGGCGCGGCGGCAGGGATTTCGGAGGCGGGGCTTGGCATCGGTCTTTCCTTTCATGTTGTAATTGCCGTCTGGTATTGCCGATGCTACAGCTTTGCGAAATTGGCCATCGTGACTGACAGCGTAAAGATCATGCCAAATCACTTCCCACAGCAGACGAAGGGACCGTTGGTCGCAGCCCTTGCCTATGACGGGCTCTGCACCTTCGAATTCGGCATCGCCTACGAGGTCTTCGGTCTGTCGCGTCCGGAAATGGGCGAGGACTGGTATCGCTTCTCGGTCTGCGGCATCGAGCCGGGGCCGCTTCGCGCCGCGGGAGGGCTGACGGTCGGGGTCGACAAGGGACTGGAGATCCTTGATGAGGCGGATCTGATCGTCGTACCCGGCTGGCGGGCGATCGATGCGCCGGTGCCCGAGCCGCTCGCCCAAGCGCTGAGAGCAGCGCATCAGCGCGGCGCGCGCATCATGTCGCTCTGTTCCGGTGTCGCGGTTCTGGCCGGGTGCGGACTGCTTGCCAGCCGCAGAGCGACGACGCATTGGCGTTACGTCGCCTCGATTGCCGCCCGTTATCCCGATATCGCGCTCGATGCCGGCGTTCTCTATATCGATGAGGGCAGCCTGCTGACGGCGGCCGGCAGTGCCGCCGGCATCGATCTCTGCCTGCATGTGGTGCGGGGCGATTTCGGTTCGGAGGCGGTCAACAGCGTCGCCCGCCGCCTTGTCGTGTCGCCGCACCGCGAAGGCGGACAGGCGCAGTTCATCAGCGCGCCGGTTCCTGAAGAGCGTGAGGGCATCCGCCTCGGGCCGCTGATCGAATGGATGCGCGAAAGCCTTGCCGAGGAGCAACCGATCAGCCGGCTCGCCAAGAGGGCGGGCATGAGCATGCGCACCTTCCAGCGCCGCTTCGAAGCGACGACGGGTCTCAGTGTCGGCGAATGGCTGCTGAAGGAGCGGCTGCGCCATGCCCGCGACCTCCTCGAAAAGGAACTTGCCGTCTCGCTCGAGGACATCGCGGTATCAAGCGGCTTCGGCACTCTGGCAACGATGCGCCACCATTTCCGCCGGCGGCTGGGAACGAGCCCGCATGCCTATCGGAAGTCATTCGGCGGGTGGGGCGCGTCGTGCTTGCATTTATGTCCGACTTCACCTAAAGGGGCGCTCTCTATTGTTCTGGATAAAGGGAGCGCCACGATGACGACTATCTCCGCACGCCCCGAGAGGGTTTCGGCTTAACTCGGCCAATGAGCTGATGAATGCCGGTTGAACATCGCCATATGCAGCGATGAAAGACCACTCATATCCAGAGTTCATTATCATGGGCAATTCTATCGGGAGCGGGAGCTCCCCGATGACGTCGGCATCAGATCCGGCGGTCATCAATCGTTTCTTTTCCGGTTCCGCCTGGATCGAAGGCGCTGCCTTGGACCAGCTCGACGAGATGTCGCGCCTGCCGGGCGTCCTGGAAATCGCTGCCTTTCCGGATGTGCACCCCGGAAAATATGGTGCGACCGGCGTCGCCCTGCTGTCGTCGCGGCTGCACCCGCTGCTGATCGGCAACGATATCGGCTGCGGAATGTCGCTCTTCGGCCTCGATCTGCCACTGCGCAAGCTGAAGATCGATAAGGCGGCGGAGCGGCTTCGCCGGCTTGAAACGCAGGCAATCGGAGAGGCGCGCGAATGGCTGGCCGAAACCGGACTGCCCGCCGACCTCGCCCCCGATGCCTTGGGCACGATCGGCGGCGGCAACCATTTCTGCGAGCTGCAGGCGGTTGAAGATGTTGCCGAGGGCGGACACGTTGCCGGTCTTGACGATCAGGGTCTTTACCTGCTCGTTCATTCCGGCTCACGCGCCCTTGGCGCCACAGTCTTCTCGCAGAGCCTGGCCGCTCATTCGGGACTTGCCGCCGGCCTCGATCCCGGTTCGGAGGCGGGGGGCGCCTGGCTCGGGAGCCATGATCGCTGTGTCGCCTGGGCATCGCTGAACCGGCGGCTGATCGCAGTGCGGGCCGCAGCGGCGCTTCGTGCCGATCTACGCCTCATCGCCGACATACCGCACAATCTCGTTCGTCGCTCAGATCGCGGGTTTGTGCATTATAAGGGCGCTGCGGCCGTCGCACCCGGCGAATTCGCGCCGATTGCGGGATCTCGGGCCAGCCTCAGCCATGTGGTTGTCACCAGTGCCGAGATCGGTCGTTCGCTCGGCGGCATCTCTCATGGGGCCGGACGCAAATATGACCGCGCCACCATGCATGGGCGGGTCGGCCGCAACCGATCCGAACGCGAACAGCTGCTGCGCAATTCCTGGGGCGGGATCGCCATTTGCGACGATCGGGCTCTCGTCGTCGAAGAAGCAGCATCGGCCTACAAGGATGCGGGGCAGGTCGTGAGCGACCTCGAAAAGGCCGGCCTGATCATTGGGCTTGCTAGCTTGCGGCCGCTTGTCACCTTCAAGAAGGCGGTTGATGAGGCGGAGGTGGAACAGCGTCGGCGAAAGCCTGACTATCGCCGAGAAGGAGGGCGCGGCCATGAACGCTATTGATCTTCTCGTGACGTCGGGCAACGGACCGGTGGAGTGCCGTATAGCGCTCACCAAACTTCTCGGCATCCTCGAGCGCGAGGCGATCGAGCTTGGCTGTTCTTTCGAGGCGAACCTCGGTCCGATGCCGGATCGGCACGGTGCGAAGTCGGCGATCATCAGCCTCGATGGTCTCGAGGCGGAGCGGATTGCCAGCGGCTATTGCGGCTCGATCAGGTTCACCTTCAAGAGCCCGGTGCGTCTCGGTCACAAACGGCAGAACTGGTACGTTGGGGTTCAGCGTATCGAGCCCGGCCCGGAGGGTGGCGTGGTGATTGATCCCGCCGACCTGCGTTTCGAGACGCTGAGAGCCGGCGGTCCGGGTGGGCAGCATCAGAATACGACAGACAGCGCGGTACGCATTCTGCATCGGCCAACCGGTCTCATGGTGACGGCGCGTGACGAGCGCTCGCAACACCGCAACAAAGCCCTGGCGCTTCGACGGCTTGAAGCGATGCTGCATCAAATCGAGGTTGAAAAGCAAGAGGTGGCCAAATCCGGACGCTTCATCGCCAATCGGGCCATCGAGCGGGGCAACGAGGTCAAGGCTTTTAAACCGTGATTCGGCATGTGGGTCCGACCGCAACAATAAACGGCGCCCTTCGACAAAGGGCGCCGTCACGTTCAATCACGGTCTCTAAAAGTAGTGATCCCCCTCGATGCCGTCATAATTGCCGGATTGCAGGCAGCAGTTCTTGAAACCTCCTCCTGGAACTGCAGGGGCAGGGATCGTTGCGGCCGAGTTTTTCGATCAGTTCGACGTCGCCATGGACGAATTGCGAACCGGTTTTGACCCGGGCTTCTGACGGGAAGGATTTACGCCGTTTCGATGTGACCTCAAAAGCTGAAGTCGGTGAGGTGTTTGCGAGCCATGGCTGCCTCCTCTTCGTGATACGCTGCGATCGTGCAACATGGTCGGCATAAATCCATTGCCGGTTCAGCGCAACGCCGCGGATCGATCTTCTCCGCGGCGTTCCAGACCGATCACTCCGCTGCCTGGCGGGCCATCGGGTTGTTCGGATGCGTCGTCCAGTTGGCGTAGTTCGGGTCGACGGTGCGGCCGGTGCGCTTGTCGAGGGTGCCGGCGGCAAGCGGCTCCATGGTGATGCAATTCTCGACGGGGCAGACGTTGACGCAGAGATTGCAGCCGACGCATTCCTCTTCGATTACCTCGAAATGGCGCAGGCCGTTGACGACGTTGGTGATGGCCTGATGCGAGGTGTCCTCGCAGGCGATGTGGCAGCGGCCGCATTTGATGCAGGCGTCCTGATCGATCTTCGCCTTGGCGATATAGTTGAGGTTCAGATACTGCCAGTCGGTGACGTTGGGCACGGCGCGGCCGGTGATGTCGTCGAGGGTGCGATGGCCCTTTTCGTCCATCCAGTCGGAGAGGCCGGTGATCATCTCCTGCACGATTTTGAAGCCATAGGTCATTGCTGCGGTGCAGACCTGGACGTTGCCGGCGCCGAGAACGAGGAATTCGGCGGCGTCGCGCCAGGTGGTGATGCCGCCGATGCCGGAGATCGGCAGACCGTAGGTTTCGGGGTCACGGGCGATCTCGGCCACCATGTTGAGGGCGATCGGCTTGACCGCCGGGCCGCAATAGCCGCCATGGCTGCCCTTGCCGCCGACCGTCGGATTGGGGGCGAAATTGTCGAGATCGACGGACACGATCGAATTGATCGTGTTGATCAGCGAGACGGCATCGGTGCCGCCGGCCTTGGCTGCGCGGGCCGGCCGGCGAACGTCGGTGATATTCGGCGTCAGCTTGGTGATGACGGGCATGCGGGTATATTGCTTGCACCAGCGCACGACCATCTCGATATATTCCGGCACCTGCCCGACGGCGGAGCCCATGCCGCGCTCAGACATGCCGTGCGGACAGCCGAAATTGAGTTCGATGCCGTCGGCGTTGGTCTCTTCGACTAGAGGCAGGATCGACTTCCAGGCCTGCTCCTCGCAGGGCACCATGATCGAGGCGATCAGCGCCCGATCCGGCCAGTTCATCTTTACCTGCTTCATTTCCCGGAGGTTGGTGTAGAGGTCCCGATCAGTGATGAGTTCGATGTTGTTCAGGCCAAGCAGGCGGCGGTCGGCGCCAAAGATCGCGCCGTAGCGCGGGCCGTTGACGTTGACGACAGGCGGGCCTTCCTCGCCCAGCGTCTTCCAGACCACGCCGCCCCAGCCGGCCTTGAAGGCGCGCTCAACGTTGTAAGCCTTGTCGGTCGGCGGCGCCGATGCCAGCCAGAACGGGTTCGGGGATTTGATGCCGACGAAATTATTGCGGAGATCAGCCATTGTTCTCTCTCCCCTTCAGGCAACCGCGACAGCCGGAGCGGCTGCTGCGGTGAGGGTGCGATGGATGGATTCGGCCGCGTCGCGACCGTGGGCGACGGCGGAAACCGTGAGATCGTCGCCGCCGAAGACGCAGTCGCCGCCGGCCCAGACGCCGTCGAGCGAGGTGTGGCCTTCGACATCGACGGCGATACGTCCGGATTCCATGCGCAGCAAACCGAGGCCCGCAGCGTCAAAGCTCTGGCCGATCGCCTTGAAGATCTGGTCGGCGGCGATCACGCCGGTTTCGCCGGTGCCGATGAGGCGGCTTTCGACAAGCTTGGTATATTCCACTTCGATCGCGGCGACCTTGCCGTCCTGCGACAGGATCGACTTCGGCGCCAGCCAGTGGCGGATGATGACGCCCTTGGAGCTTGCCAGATCCTGCTCATATTCGGAGGCATTCATGTGTTCCTTGCCGCGGCGGTAACAGATCGTCACCTCCTCGGCGCCGAGCAGCTTTGCCTGGACGGCAGCGTCGATCGCCGTCATGCCGCCACCGAGGACGACGACACGGCGGCCGATGGCGATATCGCCCTTGTCTTCGGCCTGGCGCAGTGCCGCGATGAAATCGACGGCGTCGTCGACGCCGGGGAGGTTCTCCCCGTCGATGCGCAGAGCATTGACGCCGGCAAGACCGATACCGAGAAAGACGGCGTCATACTGCGCCTGCAGATCGGCAAGCGAAAAATCTCGGCCGAGAAGAGCGCCGTGGCGAACCTCGATGCCGCCGATTGAGAGGATGTAATCGACTTCCTGCTGGGCGAAATCGTCGACCGTCTTATAGGTGGCGATGCCGTATTCGTTGAGGCCGCCGGATTTTTCCCGGGCGTCATAAATGGTGACGGAATGGCCCTTCACGGCCAGGCGATGGGCGGCGGCAAGACCGGCCGGTCCTGCGCCGACGACGGCGATGGTCTTTCCGGTCGGCTCGGCCCTGGCGTAGAACTGCCTGCCGACCTGCATGGCGGCATCGGTCGCATAACGCTGCAGGCGGCCGATCTCGACGGGGCGTTCTTCGGCGGTGTTGCGCACGCAGGCCTGCTCGCAAAGCTCTTCGGTGGGACAGACGCGGGCGCACATGCCGCCGAGGATGTTCTGGTCGAAGATCGTCTTTGCCGAGCCAAGCGCATTGCCGGTCGAAATCTGGCGGATGAACAGCGGGATGTCGATAGAGGTGGGACAGGCCGTCATGCACGGCGCGTCGTAGCAGAAATAACAGCGGTCGGCGGCGACCAGCGCCTCATGATTGTCGAGGCGCGGATGCAGATCGGAAAAATTAGCCTCATAGTCGGCAGGCGAAAGCCGGCCGGCATGAATCCCAGTTTCCAGTCGTTCCATTGAAGTTCCCTCATTATTGGTAAACGGCCTGTGAGGAAAAAGGTAACTCAGGTTTAAAAATTTATCAAACGGTAAAATTTTGACGGACCGACCTTGGTTGCCATCGGGTAAGTAACTGTTTTGTCGCCATAAATTCTACAGGCGCCTGCCGGCGAAATGATTGGGCGAGCGGCGGGAGGAGGGTATCCGAAAAAAGATTGAAAAAAGTCGAATTTTTTTTGTTTGGCGGGGAACCAATGTTCGATGTCGTCGTTATTGCGATATCCGGATGGTGATCGCATCGACCCAACATGCGCGCCCCCAACCCACTATCCGGACGTACTCACGGTCCCCTCCCGGTGAGTGAAGACAGCCGGTGCGCCGCCCTCGCACCGGCTGTTTTTCCGTTCGCCAATCCCGTTTCACGCGCAGTTCCCGTTTTCACGCACGCTTGAAGATCTCGAATTCGGTTTCTGGAATGGTCAGACGATATTCAATGCGGCCGGGAACGAGGTTCAGCTCCGCCCTGCCGTTGACCGATGAGGGCACGACACGCTCGAGCACGGTGCGGCCGAAGCTGTTGTCGCTGAATTCGTGGACTTCCGTCTGGTTCTGTAGAACCTCTGCCCATGTGACTTCGATCGCCTGCCTGTCGCCGATCATGGCGTCGCGGCAATTCAACGTGATCGAGGAGGCGCCACCGGAGATAGCGCCATAGGAGGCCGAGTTGACGATGAGTTCGTGGAGGGCGAGTCCCAGATGCACGGCGGCATTCGGCGTCAGATGGGCGTTGATGCCGTAGATCGGCATGGAGCCGGCCGTTTCCGGCCAGTAGGGAGCGAATTGCTTTTCGGCAAGTTCGAACAGATAGGCGCCGCGCCAACTCGAATCCGTGATCAGATCCTGCGAGTTGGAAAGCGATTGCAGCCGTCCGCGGAATTTAAGCAAGAAACTGTCGAGGGAGAGTGTGTTGCGCGCCGTCTGCGTGGCGATGCCCTGGATGATGGCGAGAAGGTTCTTGGAGCGGTGCGAGAGTTCGCGCAACAGCGATTTCAGCACTTTTTCCCGATGCCGGCTTTCGGTGACTTCCGCCATCACCGACAGAAGTCCATGGGTGCCGCGTTTGCCGGTCCGCTGGATCTTCAGTTCATAGGTGCGCATTTCGCCGTCGACTTCGATCTCGACCTCGGCATTGTTGGGGATTCCGCTTTCCAGCACCTTTTGTTTCAGCGCCGTCAGGTACCGGCCGTGCGTGTCGCCGAACAGGACGGCATCGCCGCCGCCCGGTGTGAAGAGCGCTGCGAAATGCGGCGGCAGATTTTCGGCATAGAAGATCGACAGCCGGGCGTCCTGGCAGAGGATTGAAATCCCGGCGCTGCCGAGCGCGCGTTCCATCATTGCGGCTTTGCCTTCGAAGGTAAAAGGCATGCCGGACAATGGTTCAGTCGTATTCACTCGGACGCCTTTCCTTGTGACATCTTGAACCTCGCTGAAGGGAGCGCCCTCGAGGCCCCGCCTGTCAACTCTAGAACAAAGCGCTGCAAAAACCGTTAAAGCCACCGGAGCGTCCCGGTTAGCACCGGAACGTCTGTTTTAGCGATTTGGTTCCGAAGGCCGGAAAATTGCGTCTCAGGCGGCCACTCTGGTCGATTCGTTGAAGAAAAGAGCTTGGCTGATCAATGCCTTGACCATGTCTGGGTTGAAGGGCTTGGTGACAAGAAATGTTGGTTCTGGGCGCTCGCCGGTCAAAAGCCTTTCCGGGAAAGCGGTAATGAAGATCACCGGCACGCTCGACGTCTTGAGAATGTCGTTGACGGCGTCGATGCCGGAGCTGCCGTCGGCCAGCTGGATGTCGGCCAGCACCATGCTCGGCTTGGTCTTGTTGTAGAGCGCCACGGCCTCGGCATGGGTGCGGGCAATGCCGGTAACGCGATGGCCGAGGCTTTCGACCATTTGCTCGATATCCATGGCGATTAGCGGTTCGTCCTCGATGATCATGATATCGGTCGCAACCTGACGGGAAATCTCCTGCGAGGCCATGTCGAGCAGACGCATCACATCCTGTTCTTCGAGTTCCAGGATTTCGCCGATCTCGGCGACGCGAAAATTCTCTACGGAGGCAAGCAGGAAGGCCTGTCTGGCGCCCGGCGAAACCTTCGAAAGGTTCAGGGTGGCTCGCTGTTCCCAGGCATAGGGTGAAGTCGGCTCCGGAATCTGGACGGCGGTGGAACCAAACAATTGTGTAAACAGTTTGTAGAGTGCCACCCGGTCATTCGCCGTATCCGGGAAAATGGTGAGATCGGCGATGATAGCTTCGAGAACGGCGGCGACATAAGCGTCGCCCGAAGTCTGAGTGCCGGTAAGGGCGCGGGAATAGCGGCGCAGATAAGGAAGGTGCGGCGCAATTCGAGTGGAAAGTGTCATTAAGGGCTCCCGTATGCAGGCCGGTCATTGGTCCAATGAGCGGTTAACGTCGCCTTGCTAAAAAAGTTCCGGAACGGCAGGAACTTTTTTTGTCGCGCCGCATTATTCAAGCCGACGAAGAAAGGGCGTAGCGTTTTGACCCATGCAGTAAAAAATCCCGGCGACAGCGACAGGCGAAGGGTCGGTGTCGATGGTTGAAATCATGATCAGCCCCATGCGCGCCCCAACAGACAACCGGCGAGAAGACGAATTGATGACGACACGCAAGAAAGAAGCAGCCGATCAGCGCAAGCTGGAGCTGCGGGCAAGCGACATCCTGGACCCGAACAATCAAATCGGCGTCCGGTTGCGGTCGCTCTATGCCTCCGCGCAGGAGGAGGCGATCCCGGACCGGTTTCTCGACCTTCTCGAAAAGCTCGACCATGCCGAAATGATGGCTTCTGCCAAGATGGCCGAATAGGATCGTCCGCATGGAAGATAAAGCGCAACCCAGCTTCAAGCGGGAATTGCTGGCGGCCCTCCCAAGTCTCCGCGCCTTTGCAATTTCGCTCAGCGGGCGGCACGATCGTGCCGACGATCTCGTCCAGGACACCATCATGAAGGCCTGGGCCAAACAGGATCATTTCGAGATGGGCACCAATATGAAGGCCTGGCTCTTCACGATCCTGCGTAATGAACTGTATAGCCAGATGCGCAAGAGCGGCCGCGAAATCCAGGACAGCGACGGGCTGTTCACAGAATCGATGGCGATGCACCCCTCGCAATACGGCGCGCTGGATCTGCAGGACTTCAAGAAGGCGCTCGACCAGTTGCCGCCGGATCAGCGCGAGGCGATCATCCTCGTCGGCGCCTCGGGTTTTTCCTACGAGGAAGCCGCCGAAATCTGCGGCTGCGCGGTCGGCACCATCAAGAGCCGCGTCAACCGCGCCCGCCAGCGCCTGCAGGAGTTGCTGCAGATATCAGGCGAGGCCGATTTCGGCCCGGATGCAACGTCCGCGCCGCTGACCTCGAAGGCGTTTGCGTTCTGAGAAAGTTATAATTGCGAGGAAGGCCGGTTGCCCTTGGGGCGCCGGCCTCTCGGTCTTTGCCGCGGGGAAGGACCAGAATCCGCGGATGCGTTGCCATTCGGGGACTCACCTCTCATTTCTGTGCCTGTCACAGGAATCCAGTGCGCCTAAGTCCTTGGGCGCGAGAGACTACTTTGAAGGACGTATGGAGTTACGCACGGCGCGGACGCGCCGTGCTGGATTCCTGTGACAGGCACAGAAATGAGGAGGAGAGGTGGGTGCTCCGTATCAGGGAGCGATCTGCACCCCTAGTCTTCCTCCCGCTTCGACCCCACCAGATTGGCCGCGACGATGGCCGCCAGCACGCCGGCGGTCAGGAGCGGCTGGGCGCGGATGAGGCCGAGGCCGACAGTTGCCATAGATTCCATCGCCGCACGGCGCTCGCGGGCGCGACGCTTTTCCCGGGCATTCGTGACCGCCATTACCACCAGCGCGATGATGGCGATCAATAGCGCGCAGACGGCGAGGAAGATAACGGCGCCGAACGCGCCGTAGATGCGAGCGAGCCAGATGGCGCCTGCTGTGACAGCCAGCGCGTAGGCGGTGAGGAGAAAAAGCGCTGCGAGCGCGATGAAGATGCTATTGCGCTTGGCGCGTGCAACGGTTCGGTGCACGCTTGCGCCCGTTACGAGGCTGAGGATCGAGAGCATCGCGCTTCCTCAGCGGCGGGCGAGGAAGGCGATGGCCAGGCCGAAGACGGCTGCAGCGCCGATGGTTGCCAGCGGATGTTTGCGCACGGTCTCGCGCATTTCCGTCGTGCCGAGTTCATAGCCGCGCTGCAATTCGCGTAGCAGATCCTCGCTGCGGCCGAGCAGTTCTTCATATCCGACGCCGGCCTGGCTGCGAATTTTTTCGCCCTGGTGGCGCGAACTCTTGCCGACGAGTCGGGTCAGTTCCGCGAGCTCGTCGCGCAGCGCCTCGATCTGCTCCTCGATGCCGGATTCTAAATTGTGGAAAGTACCGTTGCGGCGGCTGCGGCTGGACTGGAAAATCGAATAGCTCATGGCTGTCTCCATTGGCTGGGGCGCGCGCAAGCCCGCCTAATTCGCACCTGGGTCACCATCGTCCGTTGCATGAATTATATCGCCCGGCATTGACCCAGATCACTGCCGAAAAACGTGCCGGACGATCAAAAGTTCCGCCGGCGGTGGTCAGGCCTGGGAAACGGCGCTGTGGGCGAGCACAAAGGGCGTGCCGTCGGCCGGCACCTGGTTGATCCTGAGCGCGCAGCCGAACACCGACAGCATCGTTTCGTCCGTAAGCACGTCACCAATACTGCCGGCGGCGGCGAGGCGGCCGGATTTCATCAGCACGATGCGGTCGGCAAAAAGCGCCGTCAGGTTGAGATCATGCATGACGGCGATGACGCCGCCGCCGCGTTGGCAGAAATTACGGGCAAGCGTCATGATGGTCAGTTGGTGGCTGATGTCGAGGCTCGAGACCGGCTCGTCAAGCAGCAGCCAGCAGGGCTTGCCGTCGACCACGGGCGCGGCGATCTGGCAGAGCACGCGGGCAAGCTGCACCCGCTGCTGTTCGCCGCCGGAGAGCTCCTGATAAAAACGGCCTTCGAAGCCGGTGAGGTCGACCGAGGCAAGGGCTGCTGCCGCCGTCTGCTCGGCCTTGTCGGGATTGAGGTTGAGGCCCGATGTCAGGCCCATGCGGACGATCTCGCGCACGGTGAAGGGAAAGGAGATGGTGCTTGCCTGCGGCAGCACGCCGCGGATGGCGGCAAGCTGCCAGGGTTTCAGCCCTCGCACCTCATCGCCGCCGATGCGCACCGAGCCCTCATAGCCGAGTTCACCGGAGATGGCCTTCATCGTCGTCGTCTTGCCGGAGCCGTTCGGCCCGGCGATCGCCGTCAGCTCGCCTGATTTTGCCGTGAAGGCGACGTCGTTGATGATGGCCTTGCCGGAAAGGCGCACCGAGACGCCGGAAACTTCGATCATCTGATTACCATTTGCAACGTCGCTCACAGGGCAAGGCGCGAACGCTGCTTCAGCAGGATCCACAGAAAGAACGGCCCGCCGACCGCCGCGGTGATAATGCCGATCGGCAGTTCGGCCGGGGCAACCAGGGTGCGGGCGAGCACGTCCGCAAAGATCAGCAGCGAGCCGCCGAGCAGCGCTGCGGCCGGCAGCAGGAAACGATGGTCCGGGCCGACCGCCATGCGCAGGATATGCGGCACGACGATGCCGACGAAACCAATGCCACCGCTGACGGCGACGGAGGCGCCGGTTGCCGCTGCGACACCGATGATCGCGATATTCTTCAGGCGCTGCACCGGCACGCCCATATGAAAGGCGGCGGCCTCGCCGAGCGTGACGGCATTGAGGCCGCGGGCCATGAAGGGCAGGGCGATGAAGGACAACAGGATGATCGGGGCGGCGGCGGCGATCTTCGTCCATGTGGCGCCGGCCAGTGAACCCATGCTCCAGAAGGTCAGGTCGCGCAGCTGCTGGTCGTTGGCCATGTAGATCAGCAGGCCGGTGAGCGCCAGCGCGAGCGCGCCGAGCGCGATGCCGGCAAGCAGCATCGTCGCCACCGAGGTCTGGCCGTGACGGGTGGCGATCCTGTAGAGCAGCAGCGTCGTGATGAGGCCGCCGCTAAAGGCGGCCGCCGGCAGGGCGTAGATGCCCAGAAGTGCCTGCAGCGGAGCCGCAAGGCCGCCGCCGAGCACGATTATGGTGACTGCACCGAGGCTTGCGCCGGAGGAGACGCCGACGAGGCCGGGATCGGCGAGCGGGTTGCGGAACAGGCCCTGCATCACTGTGCCGGAGACGGCCAGCGAGGCGCCGATCAGGAAGCCGAGGATCGCGCGGGGCAGGCGGATATCGAAGATGATGATCCGGTCACGCGTGCTGAGCGCTGCCTCGGAGCCCGCCATATTGGCGATGACGTCGAGGATCGAGGCATCCGAGGCGCCCGTCGTCACCGAAAACAGCATCGCGAAGATCGAGCCGGCGGCGAGCAAGGCGATCGCCAGCAAGGCGAGCCGGGTTCTGTCGCCTGCCTGCCGGCTTGCGCGGATCTCTGCCATCGGGAAGTGTCGCCCTCGTTCCATGGCTTGCGACAGGGCCATGATCAGCCCCCGTAGATCGCCGTGTTGAGTTCACGCGCGGCGGCGGCCGTGCGTGGACCGAAGCCGAGCAGGTAAACGCCGTCCATGCGGATGATCGCTTTCTTCTCTCCGGCCGGCGTCAGTGCGATTGCTGGCTGCGCCAGCAGGTCCTCGTTCTTGGTGCCCGCGCCATCGCCGCGGTTCATCATCAGGATGATGTCGGGCTTGGCTTCGATGATCGCCTCGTCCGTCAGCGGCTTGTAGCCCGGGAAGACGCCGACGGCGTTGACGGCGCCGGCGAGCTTAACGATGCCATCGGCCGCCGTGCCGGTGCCCGATGCCATGATCCGGCCGTTCTGGGCGCTGAGGATGAAGAGAACGCGCTTGCGCTCGGCCTCCGGACGCTTTTCGGCATCGGCAATCGCCGCGTCGAGATCGGCCGCGACCTTTTCTTCAAGCGCCTTCGCCTTGTCGGGCACGCCGAGCAGCGCGCCGACTCGGTCGATCTTGGCGACGATCCCGTCGCGGGTAAAGGTGTTCGGCACGGTCTCGAAGGGCACGCTGGCATTCTTCAGCACGGTCAGCGCCTCCGGCGGCCCGGAACCTTCGACAGCGATGATCGCGGTCGGGTTCATGGCCAGGATGCCTTCCGGCGAAAGCGCGCGCATGTAACCGACATTAGGCAGCTTCAGCGCCGCCTCCGGATAGAGGCTCGTCGTGTCGCGGGCGATCAGCCGATTTTCCTCGTCGAGCGCATAGATGATCTCGGTGATGTCACCGCCGACCGAAACCAGGCGCGACGTGTCGAGCTTCTTTTCCTCGGCGTGGGCGGCAGGGACAAAGGCGAAGCCTTTGACTGCCGGCGTGGCGGGGATCAGCGGCAGTGCCATGACGGCCGCCGTCAGCGCCAGCTGCCACGGGCGGATCCGGCGCAGATTGTTACGCATCGTCATCGCACTGATCCTTATGCTGCCACGCTTGCTGCGCGCGGTAGGTTTTCCATGATCCCGCGCCATTCGGCGCGCTCGTCGGAGCCTTCCTGCCGCTTGCCGAAGAACTGGATGATCATCTCGCCATCGGCATTGTAAGCCTCCAGCGAGGTCACGTGGCCGTCCTTGGTCGGCTTGCGCACGGCCCAGGTCTCGGCGATGTGATCCTGGCGCAGATGCAGGTGGAAGGTCGGGTCCATGATGTTGATCCACGGGCCCATCGTTTGCACGTTGAAGATCGGGCCGGAATGGATCTGGACGATGCCGTCATTGGCGACGAAGCACATGATCGGCAGGCCTGACTTCACCGAGGCGTGCATCATCTCAGCCGTCGCGGTGTCGTCGAGCTTCCAGGCATAATCGTCGCCGACGTTGCGGATGGCCGCCTGACGGCCGATCTTCAGCCGCTTCAGCATGCCGAAGAACTCGTGGGTATCGGTGAGCTTGCTCCAATTGTCGCGCAGCTCGTCGCGGCTGACATCGGCGGCTTCGTCGACGGCATTCGAGACCCTGGCCTCGACCAAGTCCTGCGACTGGTCTTCAAGTTTCAGCTCGGCGACGATCGCGTGATAGGCTTCCACATTCGAATTCGGGCGCAGGTGCACCTTGTGCACGGCAGTGCCGGCCTTGTCGAAATATTGCAGGCTGAGGCGCACCTGATCGCCATCCTGTTTTGAGACGGCAAAACCATGTTCCCAGCGGCTCGGGAAGATGCGCAGGTCGATATTCTCGCCGAGAACGATTGCGGCCTGTGCGCCTGATTTGATGTTTTCGAAGATGCCGATCTTTTCATGCACGGCACCTTCATTGCGCGACAGCGCCATCACTTCGCCGAGGCCGGCCACGCGTTCGAGAAGTTTTGTCGCGCTGCCGTCGATGCGGGTCACGCTGATGCCGGTTTCGGCGGCGACGAGGGCCGCCTCCGAGATCTTCAGCTGGGCGGCGATCTCGCGCTCGCGCATCTTCGGATTTTCGGCGCGAAACGCACGGATTTCGGCTGGCGCCGGTCTTGTCTGCTCGGTCATGTCTTACCCTACTTATTGAGAATGAGCTTGCCCTGACGGGTGATCTTCAGGCGATAGAGCAAGCCGTCATGTCTGATCATGATCTCGTTCGTGCCGCGGAAAAGATCCGCGCTTTCGACGGTCCGGTGCTGCGCCGCAGGCTCGCTCTTCAGCGGCGCGTGCTTAAAGTTATCTGGCTTTTCAACCATCATTTCGGTTTGGCAATTCCGTGGGGCCGGGGGATCAGGGGTCCCCGGTTGTGATGACAATTATCTTGACTTTCTTACTCATAGTTTTTTAAAGACGCAATAGAAGACTAATAAAGTCAAGTTTGTGAGATTGCCGATTTGAGGCCGCATCGAGGCGGTTCGCGACAATGGCGGAGAAGATGATGACGGTGAGGTTTGCGGCTGTTGCGGCCGGCATAGTGATGGCAGTTTCAAGCGTAGCCCAAGCGCAGGATGCGGCAAGCGCGAAGCTTGATGTTGAACTCAATGCGCTGGCGCCATCGCAAAAGGGCTGCATGATGACCTTCGTTGCCGAAAACGATCTTCAGGCGCCGATCAACAAGATCTCCTTCGAGCTTGCCTTTTTCAATGACAAGAACGCCGTCGACCGTATCACCGTGCTCGATTTCCGCGACCTGCCGCAGGGCAAGAAGCGCGTGCGCCAGTTCGACATGCCGAATGTCAAATGCGAGAGCGTGACCCGCATCCTCATCAACGACACGCCGGTCTGCGACGGGCCGGCTGCCGGCGAATGCATGAAGGGTCTCGTCACCCGCTCGCAGATATCAGTTCCTTTCGAGGGCTAAGATAACGCCGGGGATGATCCCCGGCGGACATGTTTCCGGCTGTCCGAGGCGTACACAATGGCGATTTCAGCGAAGTCCAGATCGAGACAGGTGCTCATCGGGGAGGCGGACGCCGACAGCAGCCTGAACGACAATATACCAGGCATGCACCCCGGCCACGAGCTTCCCGAACTGCGCAACGTACAGAGGCAGCCGGCCGGCGAGACGGTGATCCACTACACGCGATTTTCGCAGATCGCTTCCTTTCCCGACCATCCGAAAGCCGAACCGGCCGCTCCCGCGCCCGCGCCGCCGATGGATGCGGCGGTCGAGAAGCAGGAAGACGAGCCGAAGGCGGTGCGACGGCGGGTGGCGCTGACGTGTGTTGGCTCGGTGATTTTCCACGCGGCGTTGGCCGCGGCGCTGCTCGCCATTATGCCCATGCCCTCGGACGAGACGCTGATGGAAGCAGGCGAAGCGATCAGCGTCGTTATGCTCGGCAGTTCCGACGCCGAGCAGAGCGCAGCCGGCCAGACCGACGTCACGATACAGGAAGAGATCGTTCCAGAAGCTGTCGAGCCGGATGAGGTCAAACCAGTGGAGACAGCGGAGGTACAGGCCGCCCAGGCGACCGATGCGGAGCCTGTCGCGGCTGTTCAACCGACGCAGGAGATTACACGTCAGTCAGCGGAGACGATGACGGCCGCGGAGCCGGAAGTTCTTGTATCGGAAAAGCCTGCGGAAACTTCCGTCGCACAGCCGATGTCAACGGTGGTGCCCGAGCAGCCGGTAGAGACCCCGGTAATATCAGCTCAGCCGCCGATGGTGGCCGCTATGCCCTCCAAGCGGGAGGAGATCAAGCCGGTCGAGATGGCTGAGATTTCTCCTGAGCCGGAACCGGTAGAGATTGCGAAGCCGCAGCCGAAACCGAAGCTGGAAAAGCCCGCTGAAATAAAGCCGGTGGAAAGAAAACAGCCGGCGAAAAAGGCCCAAGGTTCGGAGGGGGATGCCAAACAGGAGGCGCGCAGAGGCGCTGCAGACGGGCAAGTAGATGCCAACTCCAGTGAGAATTCGCGCACTTCGGGTGGAAGGAATGGATCTGGCGGCGTGTCGGAAGCCAATTACAAAGGCAGGCTTGTGACGCGATTATTCCGCTGCGTCGACCGGATGGAGGCGCGGTATCGGACCGCTCATGCCAGCTTAACGGTCCGCATCACGATCAGTCCCAGCGGCGATATAACGGCATCGGGCATCGTCCGGGGGTCAAGCTTGCCTGAAGTGGATCGGGCCGCTCTTAGCAGGGTGGCTTCCTGCAATCTTCCGGCTATGCCGGACAATATGGTCGGATCCTCGCGCACTTATACCTTTCCGGTTGAGGTGACGCCGCGATAATATGACATATATAATCAACTTTATACTTTACTATAAAAATCAGGTTTAATAAGGTCCACCCGCACACGCAGGAATCGTGTGACGATCAACGAGCGAACGGGTGGCATATGGCTCGCAAGGGCAAGAAGGGTTCGAACCGGGAGGTCCCCGACAGCGCGGGCAAGGAGGCCAGCCAGGCATCCAACGGACGGTCCAAACTGGATGGCCGCAGTTTCCTCTATGTCGGCGGGCGTGACTGCCAGGTGGCGCATCTGCGCCAGATCGCCAGCAATTTCGGCGCAGAGCTCATTCATCATGACGGCGGCCTGCGCGAAGCGGTTTCCCGCATCGATACATTGCTTCCATCTGTTGATTGCGTGTTCTGCCCGATCGACTGTATCAGCCACGATGCCTGCCTGCGCGTGAAGACCGGCTGCAAGAAGTTCAGCAAGGCCTTTATCCCGCTTCGCAATGGCAGCAAGTCCAGCCTGGAACGTGCGCTGCAGACGATGAACGAACGAGACAATTCCCGATGAACGACCAGCGTCCCGACGGCTTCACCATGATCGGTCTGCATAAGCTCGCCGCCCAAAATGGCGAGGGCCTTGTGCCCGAGCTCTTCGAAGTTTTCCGGCAGCATGCCGAACGCCAGCAGATCTACCAGAATGTGGCGCTGTTCCCGACCTGGGAAGCGCGCATGCCTGGGGAGGCGGCCACAAGGCCGCTTGGCGAAGCGACGGCAAACGGCAATAATGTTCTCGCCTTTCCCTCGCGTGCCGCAAGGGCCGGCAAGAGGAAGGCGTAAGGAGATCGCATGTATATCGCAATGAACCGCTTCAAGGTTGCAACCGGGAGCGAAGGTGATTTCGAGACGGTCTGGCGCAATCGCGACTCCAGCTTGGCTGAGGTGCCCGGTTTCGTCGAATTCCGCCTGCTGCGCGGCAAGCTCAACGAAGAGGAAGGCTATACGCTCTATTCCTCGCACACGCTGTGGAGCAGCGAAGCGGATTTTCAGAACTGGACGAAGTCCGAGAGTTTTCGCGCGGCGCACCGCAATGCCGGCGACCGCAAGGCGATGTACAAGGGACCGCCGGTTTTTGAGGGTTTTAACGTGATTGAGGGCATATGAACGAAGACCCCGACCGCATCGAGGTTCTGCCGGTCCTGCCGTCACTCGATATCAACGAGACGCTCTCCTTCTATCGCGATAAACTCGGCTTTGCCAATATCGTCTACGAGGCGCCGGATTATCTCATCCTGCGACGCGACGATATGGAGCTGCATTTCTGGCGTACCGAGGATGCTAGTCTCTGCAAGAAGACCTCCGTCTATCTCCGCGGCGGCGGCATCGGCGCGCTTCATGCGGAATATCGCGAAAAGGGCGCCGAGCACCTGACCGAAATGGAAGTGCGGCCGTGGAACATGGAGGAATTCTACATCCATGATCCGCATGGAAATCTCCTGCGCTTCGGCCGCATACCGCAGCCGCGCGATTAGGTTCGGACGCGAAATACGGCGCCTGCCGCGACGGCCAGCCAGCCGAGCATCATCGCCCAGCCGCCGGTCGGCGCGGCATAGGGGAAGAGGCCGGAACCGGCAAAACGCAGGGTGACGAGGTCGCCGGCAAAGAACAGCGTCCCGATAATCATTAGCAAACCGGCCAGCCAGGCGGTTCTGAGCCTGGCGGTGCCAAGAGCCAATGCCAAGAGGGCAGGGGCGTGGGCAAGACACATGGCGGAGGCGGACGCCGCAAGATTGGCCTCGCCGCGGCCATGGGCGGCAAGGGCGGCCAACCCCACGCCGGCGACGCCGAACAGGCCGGCAAACAGATAGAGCACCGGCTCCAGACGCGCGTTCAGGCTCATCATTATTCCTTGTTCTGCATGTGATAGGCGAGCCGTTCGACCGGCGCCCGGATGAGATCGCGCAGCGCCTGGCTCGATATCGTCTCGTCGAGCGCGCGGCGAAAGCAGAGCAGCCATTCGTCGCGCTCGACAGGTCCGATCTCGGCGACGAAATGGCGGCTGCGCAGGCGCGGATGGCCGCGTCTGTCGGTATAGAGCGGTGGGCCGCCGAGATAGCCGCTCATATATTCGTAGAATTTCACCTCGCTGCCCTCAAGGCTTGCCGGATGCACCGCGCGCACGTTTTTTGCCTCCGGCAGCGTATCCATCAGCGCGTAGAAGCGGTGCGTCAGTGCCCGCACGGCAGGATCGCCGCCGATCGCTTCATAGAGTGTGGTGACCTTTTCCGTCACGAAGTCATCCCCGATGCCGTCCCATTCGCTTGGCCATTCCCCAAGCCATTCCCCAAGCCATCCCCCGATCCTTCATGCACCCGATGGAAAATGATCGCAACTGTCATCAAGCTGCCGCGGCATTTCGCGCATAAATGCCGGGATCGCAGGGAGTCCAGGCGATTATCCTTGACAAAACCGTCCAGACGGTATCTTTCATCTGCATGTCGAACGCTCATCACCGCAAGAAACAGCCCGCTCTCGTGCGCCAGCAGTTGCTGGATGTCGCGGCGCGTCTTGCCGCCAGTGAAGGCATGGCGGCAGTGACGCTCGATGCGGTCTCTGCCGCCTCCAGCGTCAGCAAGGGCGGGCTGCTGCATCACTTCCCGACCAAGAATGCGCTGCTCGATGCCTTGTTCGAGAGCCTGCTTGAAAAGTTCGACGCCGATATCGACGAATTGATGCGCGGCGATCCGCTGCCGCAGGGCCGCTTCACCCGCGCCTATGTCAGTGCGGTGTCCGGTCTGAAAGATCGTCCCGATGATTCCAGGAACTGGACGCAGGTGACGATCGCGCTTCTTGCCGAACCCCGGTTGCGCCGTCGCTGGCGTCAGTGGGTCCAGGCGCGGGCGGAGGAATATGTCGGTACCGACTCCTCCCTCGATGCACAGATCGTGCGTTTCGCCGCCGATGGTCTGTGGTTCGCAGATACGCTGGAAAGCCACGATATTGACGGCGCCCTGAGGCGGAATCTGATCGGCCGCCTTGTGGAACTGACCGGGAAGTAATCCGAAAGGGAATTCGTCATGAGCCAGGCCGCCGTCTACGGGTTGCTTTTTGCAGCCATCGCGCTCGAAGTCATCGGCACGACCGCGCTGCAATTGTCGCAGCAGTTTACCCGCATCGGGCCGACGGCGCTCGTCGTCGCCTGTTATGCGGCCGCCTTCTATTGCCTGTCGCTGACGCTGAAGAGCATCCCTGTCGGCATCGCCTATGCGATTTGGAGCGCTTTGGGAATCGTTCTAATTTCCTCGGTCGGCTTGATATTCTTCAAGCAGCGGCTCGACCTGCCGGCCGTCGTCGGGCTCGGGCTGATCGTATCGGGCGTGCTCGTCGTCAACCTGTTCTCGAAATCCGTTTCGCATTGATATCGCTGCAATATTTCATAGAGCTTTTTCGCACCTCACTAGAGAGATTTTCCCCTTTGTCAAATTCCTGACAAAGGGCTATGTGTTGCTTGGACGCGGCGGAGACTGAGGCGCAGCCAGCGCCACTTTCCAAAGCGCTTTGAATTGTTTTGCTTCCCGCCTATCGATACTTCCAGGTTACACAGGAGCACATCATGGCCATTCGCACCGTCGTCTGGGGTGAAAACATCCACGAGAATACCAATGAGATCGTTCGGGGCATTTATCCCGAGGGCATGCACACGGCGATTGCCAATGCCTTGAACAGCGATCCCGCGATCTCCGCCACCACGGCGACGCTGCAGGAGCCGGAACACGGATTGAGCGAGGCCCGCCTGGCCGAAACC